>OJDV01000008.1_pt1 | contig 263385 bp, 243 predicted proteins | sample 1592911 | NCBI WGS metagenome assembly OJDV01 (sample SAMN05416860, study PRJEB24817) | seawater metagenome | isolation source: Sea water | place: Canada:Atlantic | collected 2013-11
AGGAGCCCATGCCCTCGCAAGGGGGTGCCCTGCAGGCGATAGGCCTAAATCTTCCACAGATCTTCATCAATCGTACCCATTCGCTTGCAGGCAAGCTCCTACGGTTAAGGTGCCAGGCGATCCACTTTCCATTGTTCGCCGGCTTGTAGGGTGAACTCGAAGCGGTCGTGTAGGCGATGTTCGCCGCCCTGCCAGAATTCTATCTGTAGTGGCCGCACACGGTAGCCGCCCCAAAACTCTGGTAATGGGATATCCCCAGTCGCGTATTTCTTCCCGATTGTCTGCCACTGCTTTAGTAGCATCTCTTTCGACTCTAAACGCCGACTCTGCGCCGACGCCCATGCCGCTAGCTGGCTCTCGCGAGGCCGCGAACTGAAATATTGTTGAGATTCCGTGATGGAGATGCGCTCTGCTACACCCGAGACTTCTACCTGTCTCTCCATGCTATGCCAAGGAAAATGGAGGCTGACCTTAGCATTGCACGCGATCTCGCGAGACTTACGGCTCTCGTAATTAGTGAAGAACGTGAAACCCTTCGCGTCGAAAGATTTTAGTAGAACGATGCGCTGACTCGGCTGACCATCCTTGCCTACCGTCGCCACGGTCATCGCATTCGCATCGGGGATGCCCGAGTCGATTGCATCCTGAAGCCAACGCGAGAATAGATCTAGTGGATCGTCGGTTAGGTCCTCTTTATAAAGACCACCCTTCACATACTCACGTCGTATAGCTTGTAAATCCATGTTGCTTCCTTACGATAATGCGTGCGGCTTGCCTGATACGCAAATCTCGCTCGCACCTCCAACTTATTATTTTTGAGCCTCTACTTAGCGCACAAACTCGCCAAACTCCCAGACCTGCTCACGTATAGTCCCGCGTGGGTAAATAAACGTGCCCGGTCCATGCTTGTCGTTGGCAAAGAATTCGCCGACGTACTTCTGACCGTCTGGCCAACGGTAAGTTCCCCGTCCTTGATAGAGGTCATTGACGAAATCGCCGGTGTAATTCTCCACATTCTCAGACAGCCATTGCTCGGAGTACTTGTTCTCCTTCCAGTCTTGGATGCCGAAGAAATAGGAGCCACGACCCTCGCGCTTGTCGTTCTTCCACATGCCGATATAGAGTCTGTCTTTGCCGTTGTAGTAGGTGCCGCGCCCGTTGCGTACGCCCATATCCCAATTGCCATCGTAGTACGCCCGTTCGGTGCGCGAGATCATCTCGGTGAGCTTACCGAAACCGTGGTATTTACCCTCTTTGAAATTACCACGATAGGTATTGGTGCCTACGTTGGTCTTCATCTCCAAAGTGCCATAACCATTGACGCAATCGCCGAAAATGCATTCGCGGCTAAGCTCTTTGAGCTCGACAGGCGCTCTTAAGGAATCTGCCGCACTCGCCCCATGGGCCAGCAGCATCGAAACCAGAAGCGTTAGTAAAGTATTGCGAATTTTCATGTTAAGACCCTCCAATATCCGTCCTTGTACCACATCTATGTGGTCACACTATGACACTTTCAATCGCCGGTGGTTCTATCTAATTGTTAGTAGATTTAACCGATATGGCGCAATACCGTAAGCGGACTAGTATTGACCACGCGACGAGTCGCCATGACGCCCAGGAGCCCTATCACTACCATGCCCACTAATGGGCCCGCGAACCACACCCAATAGTGCAGCGCGAACTCCTGCTGGAACACTTCGCGCTGTAGATAATACAAACTGCCCTCGGCCCCTAGCGTGGCAATGATCCCGGCGATAAGACCGATACTGGCGAATTCGATCAACAAGCTAGTCAGTATCAAGCGTCGGCCAGCGCCTAGCGTGCGCAAGATTGCATTCTCGCGGAAACGTTCATCCAGAGTGGCCGTCACACAGGCCAAGAGCACCAAGGAGCCACAGGCCAATACGAGGAAGGCTATAAGTTCAATTGCCGAGGTCACTTGCGCGATGATGTTCTGAATCTGCTCGATCAGCGCGTCGATTTCAATCACGACAATCGTTGGGTATAAGCGCAGCAATCCATTGATCAAAGCCTTCTGTTCTTGCTCCATTAGGGCTGTCGATAAGTATGTACCGCCGAGGTCGTCGAGACTGCCAGGGGAGAAAATGATGAAGAAGTTCGGCTGCATATTGTCCCAGCGCACGCTACGCAGACTCTGCACCGTGGCCTCGCGCAGCTGCCCCTGGCCTACGTCGAACTCGATCACATCACCCAGAGTCGCCCCAAGACGATCGGCATAGTCTTCGTCCAGTGAGACAAAGCCTGGTTCGGGACTGTCACCCCACCAGGTTCCAGCAACGATCTGATTGTCATTGGGAAGCCTAGAGGTCCAAGTGATCTGCCTAGTACTCACACGCCGTGGAGCACCATCGCCCTCACCTTCCGCATCTGCGCCTGCAGGTGCTTCGCTACCTGCACTGCGCTCCGTGAGATTGCTCTGCTCGTCCTCATCAGACCCGCGCATTTGAGGCACCTCGCCATTGATGCGGGTAACTCCTGCGCTCATCATTGGGAAGAATTGATTCGGCTCTACCCCATTGCCGCGGAAGAACTCCTCGATACCCGAAACCTGACTCTCAGTGACGTTCATTAAGAAGTGATTGGGAGTATTCTCGGGCAATTGTGCCTGCCAGTCGCGTATGAGATCGGTGCGCAGCAACGTGAGAATCAGCAGCGACATGATGGTGAGGGAAAACACCAAAACCTGCAGAACGTTCTGCTTACGACGACGACGCGTAGCGGACATCGCAAGCTTCCAGGCACTGCCGGCCTTCATACCAACACTCGTACTAGAGCGCAGTAGAAGCCAAGAAATACCGGAAAGCACTGCCACCACGCCCAGCACGGTCAACACTAGGATGCTAGTCAGCAGCAAGTCTTGGCTATACCAAAGGATCAACACAAGAGAGCCCGCCAAACCGACGCCGTAGGGAAGGTTCGCACCCAGAGTATTGTCATCGAGGTCTTTGCGCAGCACTCGTAATGGGGAGGTCTTGCGCAGCGCTAGGAGCGGCGGCAAGGCGAAGGAGAGCAGACAGATGATGGCAGTCATCGAGCCAATCACATAAGGCGTGAAGCCCGCTGGCGGCAAATTGACAGAGATTACCGCGCTGAGCGCACGCAGGATAAGCGCGTGAATCCCCCAACCGAGGAAGGAGCCAAGCACGATGGAGACCAATACCAGCACCACCTGAATACTCATATACAAAGACATGATTTGGCCGGAGGTACAGCCCAAAGTCTTCAATATCGCTACATAGTCGAAGTGCCGCTCACTATAGCGTCTGGCGGTAAGAGCGATAGCCACACCGGCCAACAAAACCGCAAACAGGCTACCCAATAATAGGAAGCTCTCGGCCTTGTTCAAGGCATCGGCAACCTCGGCAGACTCGTCGCGCACATCGCGCAAACGGAACTCGCCATTGGTGCGGCCGTCTAGCCACTGCGCATAAGCCTCTAGATCGTTACCGGCTCCAGCAAAGAGATAGCGGTAACTAACACGGCTGCCAACCTGAATAACTGCGGTGGCGGGCACGTCTGCGGTATTGAGCATGAGACGTGGGCCAGCATTGTCCATCATGCCACCCTGCTGACGATCGGGCTCGGTAATTATGACCCTGCCGATGGTAAGCTCGGCATTGCCGACAAACACCGTGTCACCAATCTCAACGCCTAGAGCAGGCATGATGCGAGACTCCACCCAGACTTCGCCTCGTGCGGGGCCACCATCAATGGGCGCACCCTGACCGAAGGCGCGGTCGGCGACGATCATCTTCCCGCGCAGGGGATAGGCATCACTAACGGCTTTGGCAGACACCAGGACATTGCCAGTATCTGAGAACACCATAGAGCCGAATGCCATCGTCTCGGCAGTCTCTAAATTACGCCTGCGCGCCTCTTCGATCCATTCTGCGGGAGCCTCGTCGCGACCACTGAGCACGCGGTCCGCCGCTAACATATTGGCAGACTCGGACAGGAGGGCTTGCTCCAAGCGGTCAGTAAACAGTGCAATACCAGTAACCGAAGTTACCGCCATTACCAGTGCGAGGAAAAGCAATCGCAACTCACCACCCTGCCAGTCCCGCCACAGCAGGCGCAGAGAGAGTCGAGCTAGCGTCGTCAAGGTCATCGGGTCAGACCGCACATTGGAGCGCTTGCTCGCTGGGGCCCCCGAGGCGACGCCTTCTTGCGCTGTACTAGTCATGTGTTGCCCCTTCTAGGGCAGCTTGTGGAGCAGTCTCGGTATTGATTTCATCGCTGACGATCTCGCCAGCGACTAGACGAACTGTGCGATGGCATTGCTTCGCGAGGCGCTCGTCGTGTGTTACGAGCACTAGCGTAGTGGCATATTCTTTGTTGAGAGAGAATAGAAGCTCGATGATTTTAGCACCCGTGGCGCTATCGAGATTACCGGTGGGTTCATCGGCGAAGAGTATCTGTGCTTCCGAGGCGAAGGCCCGGGCAATTGCCACACGCTGCTGCTCGCCGCCGGAGAGTTGATTGGGGTAGTGATGGCTGCGCTCGCCCAAGCCTACTCGCTCAAGCAATACGGTCGCTTTCTCACGGGCACGCTCGTCGTTCTTCAGCTCTATCGGTAACATCACGTTCTCGAGAGCAGTGAGGCTCGGCAGCAGCTGAAAGGATTGAAACACGAAGCCCACCAGCTGACCGCGTAGCATCGCGCGCTGCTCTTCATCCAGCTCACTGAGACGGTGCCCGTCCAAGATAACGTCGCCGGAACTGGAGGTATCTAGGCCCGCCATAAGACCCAAAAGAGTCGACTTGCCGGAGCCCGAGGCGCCTACAATGGCGACCGTCTCGGCCTTATTAACCGCTAGAGATACGTCCTTGAGGATGACGAGTTCGCCCTCACTGGTTTGCACGCGTTTAGTGAGATGTTCAATTTTGATCATAGAAAGCAGCCTTGCCATGCGTAAGCGAAAGTGGTCTTGAATCGCTCTTAATACGTAATGATGAGTGGAAACGGTTCAATCTTGCTGTCCATTAATGGTGTACGACTGACAAGACCGCGACTTTAGCGCAAACCTGTCCCACGAGTCGAACGTTCCACCCGATGATACGGGCCAACGACCGCATGGGATTGAATAAGGGCTAGGGAAGCATTACATTAAAACTAGATTCTAGACGAGGCATTGTAAGCTTTCATGAGACGTAAATCCCAAGAACATCGTGGTCTGCTAGCGTTTATACTCTTATGCGGCATCACCCTATTCGGCCTGCCAGCATACGCACAGCAGCACAGTCCTACATTGCTCGTATTCGGCGACAGCCTAAGCGCGGGTTATCGCATGCCTGCGGAAGATGGCTGGGTCAGCCTATTGGACGAGAAGCTCAAGATGCTCGGCAGTGAATACAAAGTGGTGAATGCCAGCGTTAGCGGAGAGACTACCGATGGCGGGTTATCGCGCTTGCCAGCGACGCTTGCAACGCATAAACCCAGTATCGTAATTATCGAATTAGGAGGCAACGACGGCCTCAGAGGCCTGCCGGTTGCCAGCATCAAACAGAATCTCATCGAGATGGTGCAAAAGAGTCAGGACGCAGGGGCCACAGTGATCTTGGCCGGCATTCAAATCCCGCCCAATTATGGCCCGCGCTATACCGAGCCTTTCACTCAGCAGTTCGAAGAGATCGCACAGTCTATGGACTTGCCCTTCATTCCCTTCTTGATCGACGGCATCGCCCAGCGCAGCGAACTGATGCAAGACGATGGCATCCATCCTAAAGCTGAGGCGCAGGGCATGGTGCTAGACAATGTCTGGCCAGTGCTAGAGGCGGTGCTGAATGAGCAGGCCCCGCAGAGCTAAAAAACCATGGCACTGATTGTAGGAGCTTGCCCTGCAAGCGATTAGGGCCGATTGAGACAAATCTGTGGATGATTTTGGCCGATCGCCTGCAGGGCAGGCTCCTACAGTTAGAGCCTCATCCCATAGCAGTTTCAACTATTTATAATGATTGCGGCGCCCGCGGTCGTTGTGACTATTGCGGCTTCGGGAATGGTGACGGTCAACATAGCGATCATCGTGTCGCTTAACTGAACGCGAAGACTTATAGCTACGATTGTTATGCCTATCGAAAGACAGCCCGAAAGGCTTGTAACTACGCGAAGGCGCGGACTGGTAGATGATCACGCGCTCTGGCTCGCGGTAACCCCTGTTCCAAGAACTCGAGTAACGGATATAGCCCGAATCTAGTCCACGGTAAGTCGTGGTGATGCTGATATAGCTGCGGTTTATATTGCGATAATGCGACCCGAAGCGAGACTGATTGTAGCGTCGATCGAAGCTGCCGAAATGACTCGAAAGCGTGCGATAACGCGTCTGCACATAGCTGTTGTCATAACGCCCATCCACTGCATCGCGAAAGCGACTCGCCTCGCGCGCCAACTGCTCTGCCTCGCGGCGCAGGCTTGAGTGTTCGCCGCTGTAGCGTAATTCCCTGGCGATCTCATAGCTGAGCGCCTCCAACTCATTGGCTTGGCGTACTAAATAGGGATCGGAAGCATTCGCCTGCATCGATAACAGGGCGAAGCCCAGTGCGAGGGCGATAGATTTGATTGTGGTCATGCTTAGACTCCTTAAGTGGCCGACCATATTTGCCGGACGACCTCTTTGTTCAGAAGGCTTTATTGCCTGCAGAACTCTAGTCTAAGCATCTCAACTGAACTTGAACTGAATGCGATGCCTTATGTTTGCTATTAGCCCTTAAAATGCAGGTTACAGCTCGCCGGTAATGAGCAGATACTGACGGATGACGCTTGCAAGCCCTTGCTCCAATGATTCAACCACCAAAGCGTGACCGATCGACACCTCGCTGATGCCCGGAATCTGCAGGAAACGCGGCAGGTTTTGCAGGTCTAGGTCGTGTCCTGCATTCAGACCTATCTGCAGTTCGCGCGCCCGTGCCGCTGTGGCCTCATATTGGGCAATAACGCTTTCTTGCTGATCGCCTCCGAAGGCACTGGCATAGGCCTCGGTGTAGAGCTCGATCCGGTCGGCACCTACACGTTTAACGCATTCGACCAGCGAGGGATTGGGGTCTAGAAACAGGCTACTGCGCACGCCAATATCACGCAGCCCATCCAAGACCTCCTTGAGAAAGGCCTCATGCTTGGGAACATCCCAGCCATGATCAGAGGTGAGTTGGTCCGGCGCATCCGGCACTAGCGTACATTGCGCGGGCCGTACCCGCTCGACGAGGGCTAGAAATTCTGGCGAGGGATAACCCTCGATGTTGAATTCAACGCCTGGGTAGTCTTGCAACAAGGCGGTCAGTTCCACCACATCCTGACGCGTCACATGGCGCTCGTCTTGGCGCGGATGCACTGTTATGCCCTTTACTCCCATCGCCAGAAGTTTGCGCGTGAACTCGATCAAGTCGGGGAAATTACGCCCGCGGGAGTTACGCAACAGGGCAATTTTATTGACGTTTACACTCAGTACGGTCATAGCACTCCAATCGGGCAATGCGCCAAGGCGCCTTAGAATCAGTCTTCGCTTTCTGCTTCAGAACCTGGCTTAAGAAAACCGTGCACGATGCGATAGAAAGTTTGTGGCTTTTCCGCGTGCAGCCAATGCCCTGTGTGCATAATCACCTTAGTCTTGGCGTTGGGGAAGCGCGCGAGAATCGCGTCACGATGCTTCTCCTGTATATAGTTCGATAAGGCCCCTTTTACGAAAAGTGTGGGCCCCTCGAACACGCCCTCGCTCGCAGGCGCTTCGCGCAGCCTGTCGTAATTTTGCTTAAGAACCGGCAGATTGATTCTCCAACTAAAATCGTCCTCTTTACTGCGCACGAGATTAGTCAACAGGAACTGGCGCACCAACTCGTCTGGCACATACTCTGCCAATATCTTATCGGCCTCATTACGGCTCATGATGCTACTCAGATCAATCGCGTCCAAGCCATCCAGAATACTGTCGTGCTGCCCCCTATAGTGAACCGGCGCGATATCTGCCACCACGAGCCTATCGATGCGCTTCGGTGCGCTAAGCGCTGCCTGCATCGCGGTCTTGCCACCCATGGAGTGTCCTAGGAGGTGGCAGCGCTCTATGCCATGAGCGTCCATGAATTCGATCACGTCCTCGGCCATTACCGTGTAGTTCATATCATCGCTGTGAGGCGAGCCGCCATGATTACGCAAGTCGAGCCCGTAGACCGAGAAATCTGTGGCGAGTTGGCGTGACTGAGCACCCCAGTTGCTAAGGCTCCCGAACAGCCCATGCAGAATAATAAGAGGCTCGCCGTCGTCCGAATACTGTTTAAAGTTCAATTTCATAGGATTTACAGACCTGCTTTGATCAGCGCTAACACGTCATCATGATGAGTCTTGGTCTTCACTTTGTCCATGATGTGCACTAGCCGCCCCTCCTTGTTAATCAGGAAGCTGGTGCGCACGATCCCCATATACTCGCGACCCATGAATTTCTTCAGATCCCAAACGCCATATTTATCGGCGATGGCATGGTCTTCATCGGAGAGCAGGGTGAAGTTTAGCGCATCGCGATTCGCGAACTTGGCCAGCCTTGCCACCGGGTCCGGGCTTATCGCCAACACCACTGTGTCAAGTTTCGCCAGCTCACTTTTCACGTCTCGTAGGCCGCAAGCCTGCACCGTGCATCCCGGTGTCATTGCCTTTGGGTAGAAATACACAAGGACATTGTGGCTGCCACGAAAGTCCTGCAGCTTAACCGGCTTATCGTTCTGATCTGCCAGTGTAAAGGTTGGGGCGAGATTCCCAATCTTGGGATGGGCCATGGAGAGACTCCTACGTAGTGCTGCGAATGAGACAGGCATTATAGCCGGGCCAGGCTCCCTACGTCATGACGTTGTGTCGCTAATCCTGTAGTGCTTGGCCGGCGCGGACTCTGTGCTAGAATCGATGGCTATGCGACGTCCAGTTAACTCTATCGTAGTACTTACCGGCGCGGGCATCTCCGCGGAGTCCGGCATCGACACGTTTCGCGCTAGCGACGGCTTGTGGGAAAACCATCGCGTAGAAGATGTCGCCACCTTAGAGGGCTTCGAGCGCAACCCCCAACTGGTTCATCATTTCTATAACGCACGCCGTAGGCAGCTATTGAGCGATGATATTCGCCCTAACCCTGCCCATAGCGAACTAGCACGCCTTGAACACGAGTTTCCTGGTGATGTGCTCATCGTGACTCAGAATGTCGATAATCTGCACGAACGAGCCGGAAGCGGCTCCCTGCTGCATATGCACGGGGAATTATTGAAGATGCGTTGCTCGGTCAGCAATCTCGTTTTCGATATCCGCGAAGACTTGAGCTTCGACAGCGAATGTCGCTGCTGTCGAACCCCGGGGAATCTGCGCCCAGACATCGTCTGGTTCGGCGAGATGCCGATGCATATGCCTCGCATCATGAACGCCCTGCAAACTTGCGACCTGTTCCTATCGATCGGCACCTCGGGAAATGTCTACCCTGCCGCTGGTTTCTATCAGACGGCTAAGTCTCGCGGCGCCTACACAGTCGAGTTGAACCTAGACGCTACACAATCCCAGTTCGACGAACACATCTATGGCGCCGCCGCGAGTATCGTGCCGGAGTTTGTCCAAAACCTATTGCTTGGGCGCTAGCTCAATCGTCTAGCAATACTTCTAATTGCGGCACAACGCAGGGCTTGCCCTTGGCGTTCACCGCCGCCACGATAAAGCGCGCGTCCAATACCATTGCGCCGCTATCGATTAACTCAATCCGCTGCACAAAGGCCATGCGTAAGCGCGATACGCGCTCGGTATGCAGATGCACCTTAAAGCGATCCCCCGGCCTCAAAGAACGGCGATAGTCAAGCTCCGCGCGGACCACCATCACATGAATACCGCTAGCGGTTAAGGCTGCGAAATCGATACCACGGGACGTTAAAAAAAGATGACGCGCGTGCTCAAGATAATTCTGGTACACCGCATTATTGACCCGCGCCTGAAGATCGCATTCGTAGTCGCGCACACTCATCTCGACTGTAAACTCTGGCATATCTCGTGAATCCTATCGTTGCGTTAATGCGCGCTAGCATAACATCTTGCGCATTGGCGCTGGTCGCCTGCACCGAATTTGCTTAGACTCCTAGACCTCGCCTCGTTCTGACCATTTAGGGATATCTATGAAGCAATCATTCGCGACACCGCGCAAAGCCCGTCTACGTTTTTGGGGGATAATCATGAGCAGCCTAATTCTTAGCCAATGCCAAGTGAGCTCCGAGAGTAGTGCGGATTTCAACTTCGAAGAGACGAGCGTGCTGATGCTACAAGAGGCTATGGCCAGCGGCGAGTTGAGCGCGGTGCAAATTACGCAACACTACCTAGATCGCATCGAGGCGCTGAACCCACTACTGCGCGCCGTCATAGAGGTGAATCCCGATGCTCTAAGCATCGCCGCAGAGCTAGATATGGAGCGCTCCAACGGCTCACTGCGCTCGCCGCTACATGGCATTCCAGTCATGCTCAAAGACAATATAGACACGGCAGACAGGATGCATACCACCGCAGGCAGCTTCGCATTACTCGATGCGCCAACCCCCGCAAAAGATGCCTTTGTTGCGGCACAGTTGCGCAAATCGGGGGCGATCCTACTGGCCAAGACCAACCTCAGCGAATGGGCAAACTTCCGCTCCACTAGCGCGTCTAGCGGGTGGTCTGGGCGCGGCGGCCAGACCCGTAACCCCTATGACTTAGCCCTGACGGCCTGCGGCTCTAGCTCCGGTTCTGCCGTAGCCGTAGCGGCCAATCTTACGGTTCTGGCAGTGGGTACCGAGACCGACGGCTCCGTTGTATGCCCCTCTGGCCACACGAGTATTGTCGGCCTCAAGCCAACCTTGGGCATGGTCTCGCGCAGCGGCATTATCCCGATCGCCCACAGCCAAGACACCGCCGGCCCAATGGCGCGCAGCGTGACCGATCTAGCCCTACTACTTACCGCAATGGTCGGCGCGGATGAGGAAGATGACATCACCACGAATATGCGCACACGCGAACCCCTCGATTACACCGCATTCCTGCGCACCGGCGCATTGAGTGGTAAGCGCATCGGAGTGCAGCGACAGCTGTTTGGTAGTGATGCGGCATTGGATGCCTTGATGGAGGAGCAGCTGAGCATCCTGCGCGAGGCCGGTGCAGAACTGGTCAATTTCGAGATCAAATCACGTAGTGGCTTCGGTGACGCCGAGACTACCGTTCTGTTATATGAGTTCAAGAATGACCTGAACAATTACTTATATCAGCGCGGCGGAGATATGCAGTCCCTCGCAGACATCATCGCGTATAACGAAGCGAATGCCGAACAGGAGATGCCGGACTTTGCACAAGAGCTTTTCGAGCAGGCACAACAAACCACGGGACTAGGTGCCAGTGAATATTTAGAGGCTTTGAGTTTCAGTAAGGCCTATAGCCAGTCGAGTATTAACGCCCTATTACAAGAGCTTAATTTAAACGCGATCATGGCGCCCACCAACACGGTCGGCTGGCCCGTGAACCCCAATGGTGATAACACTGAGAACTATATAGGAAGCTCCAGCCTAGCGGCGGTGTCCGGTTTTCCAAATATCACCGTCCCGGCTGGCTATATTGATGGTTTCCCGATCGGGATTTCCTTCATGGGGCCTGCGTTCTCGGAGCCTACTCTCATCGGCATCGCCTATGACTATGAGCAGAACCGCCAGGCACGCAGGCCCCCAATAATGCCTTCGCAATAAGGGCCTAGCGACTTAGTTGTACACGACGTCACGGACAATAGCCTGCATATCGCGAATACCCTGACGGAAGGCATCAACACTGATGCGCTCGTCATTGCCGTGCACACCGGTTGCCTCACCCTCGATAGTGATAATCGGGTCGAAACCGTAGCTCACTATGCCCTGATCACGAGTGAAGTGGCTATCGGTAAAACCGGTGCTCACAGACGGCATGACGCGGGAGTTCGGGTAGAGCTCCTTAGTCACACGCTCTATCGCAGTGAACAGACGCGAGGTTGTAGTCGACACCGCTGGCGTGAAGGCCATGATCACACTGACCTCAACCCCCGCCGGCGCGATTAACTCGGTCAGTTCCGCAATGAACTGCTCAGCAGGCTTGTCCGGCAGAATGCGACAGTCCAGCTCTGCCCATGCTTCCGGGGCCACAACGTTGATTTTCGATGAGGCACTCAATCGTGTCATGGAACAGGTATCCCGCGTTAAGGAATGCAGGCCAGGGTTCAACTCTTGCAACTGCGGCAAGAATGCAGGGTCTTTGATGGCCTGTGAGATATTGCCGAGTGCCGCGCCTAGATCATCATTCCGACTAAGCGATAGCCCCTTAAAATATACGTCTACTGGTTCGATGATGCGGGCAGGAAATGGGTTGGCACGCATAATCGCAAGCGCATCGACGATGCGGGTTACCGAACTAGTGGTGCGTGGCGAGGAGCCATGGCCGGGCACATCGATAGCCGTTAGACGCAGCCATACTGGCACCTTCTGAGTGACCTCTACGCCGAAAACGATCTGATCGCTGCCGCGGGCGCGGGCACCCGAACCGCCTTCGTTCAAGAGCAAGCCCACGCCTTCGAAAATTTCCGGGCGATTCTCTATCAACCAACCCACCCCAAAGGCGCCACCTGCCTCTTCATCTGCACTGGCGACAAAAATAACATCGCGGTTCAGCGGGCGACCCGAGCGGTGTAAGCTTAGAAAAGCGGCTAGATGGGAGATACCAGTCCCCTTCATATCCCGCGCGCCACGGCCCAAGATATAGCCATCGCGCAGCTCGCCGGACAGTGGATCGGTAGTCCAGTACTCCATGTCAGCGGGAACCACATCGGTATGCTGCAGAAGAACTAACGCGGGCTCATCCCCTCCTTCCAAACGCGCCCAGATATTGCCCCGTCCTGGAGCACTCTCTGCCGACTCCCACGCGATTCCCTCTGCATCGAAGATCTTCGCGTAGAAGTCGACTGCGCGAGACTCGTTTCCTGGAGGATTAATGGTGTCGACCTGGATGAATTCTGAAAGCCAAGTTACCGCTTCGTCTTCGATGCTTTGCGCATTGATTTGACTGGAGAAAACCAATAATAAGAAAAAGGTGGAGAGAGTTCGCATAGGGCTTGTTGCTCCTCGGATTGTGGGAGAGAAAGTGATAGTCCGAGAGTTTCCCATCGCAGGGCTAAAGTCAATACATGCAAGCCTAGTTCGACCGTACTTGTGCGGCCTATTTGCCTATGCATCATCCCTGCGCAGCCCGCACCGGTTTAGCACATCGCACCCGCTATTGACGCTACTGCGCGGCGCCCCGCTCTGCTTCAACTCTCGCCTCAATAGAGGCGCGGCGTTCGGCAATCAACTCTTGCCAAGGCTGCTGCCCTAGAAGCGGGTGGGGCCGTGCCTGAACACGCATGAGTTGTTCAATGCCCTCAAATGCTACTTCGATATGCCCCGTGAGATAGATGTCAGGATTTAGTTTCGCGAGATTATCGAAGCCAAAGCGCGTCTGCTCGACAAGATCTGGGAAGCGTGGATTGTTCAGCAGCCTCACCCCATCGTTCGGCCCATTGCAGCCGAAGATCGTCACCACAAGTTCTTCGCCACCGTCCTGCGTATTGGTCGTCCAAGTGGTACAACCCGGAGTGTGGCCTGGCGCCCAAGTTGCAGTGAGGGTCGTTCCTCCCAGCGTGACTCGCTCGCCATCTTGAATGCGGCGATCTACCCGCACAGGCTCCCAGCCCTCGAATCCCAATGGAGAAAGATCTTGTCCAGCCTCCATGGCATCCGCGTCGGCGTCCATCACCAGCACCTGCGCCCCTGTCATCCGCTGCATCACGGCATGGCCTTGGATGTGATCGAAATGGGCATGACTAGCCAAGAGATATTTAATATCCTCCATACGAAATCCAAGTGCCTCGACATTGTGACGAATCTGCGTGCCCATCTTGGCAACGCCAGTATCTATCAAGAAATGACCTTCTGGCGTAGCGATCAGATAGGAGGCTAGATCACTCGCACCTACATAGTAGATATTGCCAGCGACGCGAAAACCCTCCACAGCCTCGGCACGATGCTCATGAAAACCAGCACTGGATGCGACTTTCTGCGCCATGGTCATCGACTCGAAGCGACCGGGCTGAGCGACGGCGCTAAGACTCACGACAAGGGGGAAAAGGGCGAGAATTTTTTCCATTATTTGCATCTCACTAATTCAAAGCCAGAAAGGTGCGCTGATTGTAGGAGCTTGCCCTGCAAGCGATCGAGATCGATTTACGAAGATCTTTGGAAGTTTGGGGCAGATCGCCTGCTGGGCAGGCTCCTACAAATCACAAAAGTATTACAGCCCACGCACGTGGCAAGTATAAGAATCTGTGGGTGCGCCTGCCCTCGCAAGGGGGCAGGCGCTCCTACACTAGCAGTTCATTCCACCGAAGGCTTACGATACTGGCCGTAGAGCAGCTCTTCAACGAACTCGACGCATTTGAATTCCAACATCATCGCGTTGGGCTCTATGCGGCGGTATAGAGGCATACTAATCGTCCAAGGCTCTTCGAACACATCAGGGTCCGTAATGGTCGCCTCGTATTGAATGTGATTTGGCCCCATTAGGGTGTAGCGCTCTTCCACTGACATCTTCCAGCTGTGCCAGTTACCGGATTGGTCGAACCAAGTATCAGGCATCTGACCTGTGACGGTGATGACCAGAGTATCGCCTTCCCAGCGACCGATATTGTGACCCATCCAGCTATCGACCTGTGACTCGAAGTCCGGTTTATCCATATAGACGATGCGGTCTGCGCCGGCAAACTGATAGGTGATCAACGTCGTGTCCGGTGCCTGAAATATCTGAAACGGATACGGGATATAGTTCGCGCGTGGCACGCCTGGCAGCTTGCAAGCCACTAGCGGGTCGCGCTGCAACCAGTTTTCTTGGTTCTCGAGTTTTTGCTGCAATGCCTCGGGCTTGTAAGGGATCTTGCCTCCTTCTACCACCCCCATGCCGCCGGGAAAGGCCGCCAAGGCGCCCATCTCAACAACTGGACCAGGCCGCGCAGCGTGGGTCTCGAGATCTAAGTGCGCAGTCCCTAGGGCCTGCCAGATTCCGTTAAAATCCGGTTTGCCGTCGGGAGTGCGAGGAATATCGCCCTGCGCGAACGCAGGCAATGCGACCATCGAACAAGCCAAACCGGCCACCATTACTACATTCTTCAAAATCGCTTTCATTGACTTCCCTTCTTCTTATTAGTTGCCGGACGCATCGATATACGTGCCATCTTCAATGCGCTGACCGCGCAGAATATTCACCATGCCGTAGTTACCTTCGTGACAGGCGTATTCGTAAAGTTCTTCTTCCATCTTGTGCATCGGCACCTCGACGGTGAAGGGCGCCTCGAAGGCCTTTAAGTCATTCACTGTGAAGGTGTAGTTCACTTGATCATCGGATACGCGAGTAAAGCGCTCAATCAAGTGCATATCGGAAGAGACTCCGGTACCGCGGAAACTCTGAGTCTTGCCGGTGAAGTTAGTAGTCTCTACAACGAGGGTATCGCCTTCCCAATGGCCGCGAGAATCGCCCGTCCACTGCTCGATTTCTGCGGGCAAGCGCGCGCGACCGTCAATCGGAACAATCCGTGCCTCATGAATCATTTCGTTAAAGATCACCACATGATCTTTGTTTTGGAACAGCTGCACATTATTGTTGTACATACTGGGCATGAAAGGTGGCACGGAGTTAAAGCCCATCAGGCAACGCTCGGAAAGTCCGCGCTGCTCAGGATGATCCTTGCCGATACCACCAACGGTAAACCGCACAGGTAGCTCGCCCTTTATATCCGGTCCAAGTCCGCCGAAGGCAACAGGCGCACCTGCAACACGCTTGGGCATGCGACCATTAGGAGGATCAATCAACAATGAAGTACGCGTGTTCTCCTCGATAGGCACGCCTTCGATCCAGAACTGATTATATCCACCCACGCCGCCTTGATCGGAATTGCCGTCGCTGCGTGCGATCTCCGCCAATGCCTCTTCACGGATCATCGCGACCTGATCGGCCGTTAGATACTCTTGATCCGCATATTTCGCGGGGCGCTCTAAGGGGGTGTTGGTACTGAAATTCCACACGCCACGCAGGTCGGGTTGGCCCCATTCGTTGCGCGGTGCGATGTAATTAGAATCCGCACCAAAAGATGGGGCGGCAAGGGTAGCAGCGACAGTCATTGAGACTGCGAGTGTTATGAGACGACTATTCACGTCATGCTCCTCCGGAGGGTATCAATCAGGTTGATTGTGAGTATTCTTGTAATGAATGATTTTTCCGAAAACTTCCTGTTTTTCACGGAATTACAAGCAGAGTAATCTAGCGCTTTTGAATATTCAATGTTTATGCGGGGAAATGAGCTTATGCGCCGACGGCTAAGTATCGGCCATCAGCGCGTGCAGTAGAACGTGGTTTTAGTGCCCGCAGATAGCGAGAGAGAGTAGGGCGATGCAAGTGCCTAGAAGCACCCCAGCCATAACATCGGAGATGAAGTGTACGCGGAGCATGACACGGGACATTCCTACCATACTTGCCCAGACATACATCACCATGCTTGCCGCCGGAAAGAAGACACTGATCAGACCCGCCATCATGAAGGCTGCCGTAGTGTGTCCAGAGGGAAAACTGAACTCGTCCGAGGGCTTAAGTAACGGTGCCAAGGCCTGCACCACTAGAAAGGGGCGGCGCCTCTTAAAGGAACGCTTGAGCATCCAATACAGGGGTAGCTCGATTAGAAAACATAGCAGGGCTGATATTAGGAACTGCTTGCCAGGCACCGGAAACGCCAATGGTAAGAGCACGGCGAGCAGCACATAAAAATAGCCATCTCCCGTGAAGGATATTGCTTTTACCACCCGCTCTAATCTGAAGTGGCGGTGGAGACCATTGATGACGAGGAATAGTTGCGCATCGATCGCGGCAAGGCGCCGTAAAGCGTGAACGCTGAAAGAGATCATACTCCCACTCCTAGGACTGTTTTACTCATCCCATGCAGTGTGCCCTGCCGATGCGACAGCGCCGGGTCAATACTATGACGATTCGGTGACAGCGGGGTAGGAAACCCGGGCGAAAAAAAAGGCATCCAAAAGGATGCCTTTTTAGTATTTGGTGCCGCCACCAGGAGTCGAACCCGGGACCTACTGATTACAAGTCAGTTGCTCTACCACAGCTGAGCTATAGCGGCATAGAACGTCTATATCGTTCAGGGCGCGCATACTACCAATCCTTGTTTATTTGAGCAACGATTTTTTACACCCTATTTCATTGATCGCCTCAACGATATGCGCTAGCTTAGATATCGTTACTTTCAATCCCACCCTTTTCAGGCGCAAAGCAGCAATGACAAGCCCGAGCCGCAGTAAAGCATGGCAAAAACTCGCCTCTCATTATCTTAACTTGCACCAAAATGGCACCACCATCGCCAAGCTCTTTAAGACTGACAAAGATCGATTCGCCCACTACCAATCAAGTCTTGAGGGCGTGTTCTTCGACTACTCGAAGAACCTAGCAGACGCTCAGACTATGCAATTACTCCGCAAACTCGCCGAAGAGGCCGGCCTAGCCGAAGCCATCAGCGCGATGTATGCAGGTGCTAAGATCAATGTCACAGAGGATCGGCCAGCCCTGCATGTAGCGCTACGCACGCCCCTAGAGAACGCAGACCCTTCCTTTAACGCCGCTGTAGCGAGCACTCTGAAGCAAATGGAAGCCTTTGTGGCACGCGTCCATAGTGGCGCCTGGACCGGGTATAGCGGCAAGGCGATAGCCGATGTAGTCAACATCGGCATTGGCGGCTCAGACCTTGGCCCAGCTATGGTCACCGAGGCCTTGCAACGCTGGCAACTTCCCCAGCTTTCTACGCACTTCGTGTCCAATGTAGACCCGGCACATATGCGCAGCACATTGGCTAAGCTAAACCCCGAGACGACCTTATTCGTTATCGCCTCTAAGTCATTCAATACTTTAGAAACCCATCAGAATGCTGCCCTCGCAAGGCGTTGGTATCTCGAGAATGGCGGCGATGAAGCACAGATAGCACAGCACTTCGTGGCGGTGTCCGCCAATGTCGACAAGGCGAAGGCCTTCGGCATTGCACAGGAGAATATCTTCCCCTTATGGGATTGGGTCGGCGGGCGTTATTCGCTCTGGTCAGCCATCGGCCTGCCCATCGCACTTAGTGTAGGAATGGAGCAATTCCGCTCATTACTCAAAGGGGCAAGAATCGCGGATGAGCATTTCCGCGATACGCCTTTTGACGACAACATCCCGGTAATCATGGGGCTTCTCAGTGTCTGGTATAGCGGTTTCGTAGGCGCTACCAGTCAGGCCATTCTGCCCTATAGCCAAGAATTACACCTGTTCCCTAGCTTCCTACAGCAGCTGGAAATGGAGAGCCTTGGCAAGTCAGTCGAGGTCGATGGCAATCGCCTGTTAGTGCCTAGCGGGCCAATTGTTTGGGGCAGTGCCGGAACCAACGGACAACACTCTTTCCACCAACTTCTACATCAAGGGACTCACTATATCCCTGCCGACTTTATCGGCATCGTCAAGACAGCCTTCGCCGAGGATGCTGATCAGCACGCGCATTTGCTCGCGAATTGCTTCAGCCAAAGCCAAGCCCTCATGCAAGGCAAGTCGCAGCGACAGGCCTTCACCGAACTGCTGGAGCAGGGCAAAGAGGAAGGCCCCGCCTATGAGCTGGCGAAACACAAAGTCATTCCCGGCAATAAGCCAAGCAACACCCTCCTCCTCGACGAGTTGAGCCCGCAGACACTTGGCAGCCTCATCGCCATCTATGAGCATAAGGTATTCGTTGAGAGTGTGATCTGGCACATCAACGCATTCGATCAGTGGGGCGTCGAGCTAGGCAAACAGTTAGGCGAAACGCTCTACGGAGCACTAACGAGCGAACAGGACTGCGCCCAGTTCGACTCATCGACCAATGGCCTGATCAATCACTGCCGGAACAACAATGCCTGAATCAAAAGATAAGATCGTCGTCGGTAGCGAGGAATGGTGCGCGCTACCGCTACTTGGCATTCCCGCTATTAAGGCCCGTGTCGACTCAGGCGCGCGCACTACGGCAATTCACGCCTTTAACATCAAGTCATTCAAGCGTGGCCAAGTGCCTTGGGTAAGTTTCGAGGTACACCCCCTGCAGAAGAATCGCCGCACGATTGTGCGCTGCGAAGCCAAGGTCATAGATAAACGCATGGTGAAGAGCTCTAGCGGCATCGCAGAGAAGCGCTACGTCATTCAAACCACCCTCGAGCACGACAATAAGAGTTGGGAGATCGAAGTCACGTTGAGCAATCGCGACTCGATGGGTTATCGCATGTTACTCGGCCGAGAGGCCATGATTGGTCGTATATTGGTGGACCCCGCAGCAAGCTTCCTCGGCGGAGAAGTCGCCGAGAATACACTGGAGCTAGAATACGCAGACAGCACCCGCGAAAAATCGGGCCTGAACATCGCCCTTCTAGCAAGCAATCCCGATCTTCCTAGCAATCAGCGCATCATGGAGGCGGCCGAAGAGCGCGGCCACAGCGTCAGCTTCTTCGATGTCAAACAGTGCTATATGAAGCTAGACTCGGAGAACCCAGAGGTGCATTACCGAGGCGGTCTCATTCTCAATAAACTGGATGCAATCATTCCGCGCATTCGGCCCGACCTCACATTCTATGGCTGCGCATTGGTTCGGCAATTCGAGAGCATAGGCTCTTACGCACTTAACACCGCCGAGGCCATCGGCAACTCAAGGGACAAACTCTATTCGCTGCAGCTACTACTGCGACATGGCCTACAGATCCCCACTTCTGGCTTCGCTGACAGCCCCATAGAGACCGAGGAGCTTATTGACATGGTCAATGGGGCGCCACTGATAGTAAAGCTCCTAGAGGGGCCACAGGGCCGCGGAGTCGTGCTAGCAGAGACGCGTAAGGCTGGCGAGAGTCTAATCAATGCCTTCAAGTCGCTACAGGCGAACCTACTAGTACAGGAGTTCATCAAAGAGGCAGACGGTAAAGACTTACGCTTATTCGTTGTCGACGGCAAAGTCGTCGCGTCGATGCAGCGCCATGCTTTGGCTGGCGATTTCCGCGCCAACTTGCACCGCAACCTGAATGTCTCCGCCGTCAAGATCACGACTGAGGAGAAGCGCTTAGCAATCAAGGCTGCCCGCGTCCTCGGCCTGAAGGTAGCCGGGGTCGACATCATTCGGTCTAACCGTGGTCCACTGCTGCTCGAAGTGAACTCTTCGCCCCGCATAGACGACATCGAGGAAGTCACTGGCAAAGACATTGCTGGTGCTATGATAAGCGCCATAGAACGGCAATTAGGATGGAAGCGCGAACTAGCCTCTCCAATAGAAACAAGGAAGGCAAAATGAATGGCGACACCAAGCAACTCAAACTCCATAAAGGCTAAGCGCCGCAGCATCAGCATGCGCCAGGGCCAACCCACGGATATGGAGTGGCTCTACCAGACCTTCAAAAAGACTATGCAGGGCTTCATCTCTGAGACTTGGGGATGGGACGAACTACTGCAAGAGCATAGCTTTTACGAGAACTTGCCCGCGAAGAGTTTCGCTATTGCCACGCTAGAGCAACGCGATGTCGGGGCCTTAAATCTGCGCGAGAAGGCAGACCATCTATGGCTAGAGATGGTATTAGTGCTGCCGGATTATCAAGGCCAAGGAATTGGCCGATTAATGTTGGAGTATGCACAGAAGCAAGCGCGTAAGGCGCAAAAACCACTGCGCCTCAGCGTGTTGAAACTAAACCCCGCATACGACTTCTATCATCATATGGGTTTCGAACAGAGCGCCATCGATCAGTGGAGCTACAAGATGCAATGGCAATGCCCATCACTGTGAGGACGGGCGCCTCGCCACATCACTCCATCAACGCTAATAGCTCGTTGGTCTTCGCTTCCATCAAGACTTTGTCCGCGCGTGACTCCACATTCAAACGCACCACTGGCTCGGTATTGGACATGCGCAGATTAAAGCGCCAATCCTCAAAGGTCATGCTCAAGCCATCGGTGAAATCCATTGATTTCGCGGAGATCTCATAGCGTTCCTGCACCTTCTTGAGCAGGGCCGCCGGGTCGGCGATAGTCTTGTTGATTTCGCCACTGGCGGGGAATGCGGCCATGCGCTCCTTCACAAGCTGGGACATCGTCTTGCCAGTCTTGCAAATCATCTCCGCCACTAACAACCATGGGATCATGCCGCTGTCGCAATAGGCGAAATCGCGGAAATAGTGGTGGGCGCTCATCTCGCCGCCGTATACCGCGTCTTCGATGCGCATGCGCTCCTTAATGAAGGCATGCCCAGTCTTACACTGTATCGCTTGACCACCATTTTTCTTCGCAATCTCGATGGTATTCCAAGTCAGGCGAGGATCGTGGATAACCTTCGCGCCGGCCTCTTTCTTAAGGAAACTCTCGGCGAGAAGCCCAACAATATAATAGCCCTCGACGAATGCCGCATGCTCATCGAAGAAGAAGCAGCGATCGAAATCCCCATCCCAGGCGATGCCGATATCGGCCCGGTTGGCGAGGATAGCATCGATGCTAGGCTTACGGTTCTCGATCAATAAAGGATTGGGAACCCCGTTCGGGAAGTGCCCGTCTGGCTCGTGATGAACCTTGATGAACGTAAATGGTAGGTGCGGCTCCAATAGATCCACTATGGCACCCGCGCCGCCGTTGCCAGCGTTCACGACCACCTTCATCGGCTTCAGTGCACTTAGATCGATATAGCTCAGAAGGTGCTCGATATAGGCGGCCTTCGTGTCCTCTTGCGTGAGAGTGCCACTTCGAGATGAGGGCGGGAACTTGCCATCCTCTGCCAAGCTCTTGATCTCGTTAAGCCCCGTGTCCCCACTGATGGGCTTGGAGTCCTCTCGCACCAGTTTCATGCCGTTATAGTCTTTGGGGTTATGGCTCGCAGTAACAACGATCCCTCCACTGGTCTTTAGATGTGAGGTCGCGAAATAGATCTCCTCGGTGCCACATTGCCCTATATCGATGACGTCCACACCCGAATCCAGCAATCCCTGGGTTAAGGCCTTGCACAGATCCTGACTCGTCAGTCGAATGTCATAACCTACTACGACGTTGCGTGGCTTGAGCCACACCGCGTACGCACGGCCAATTCGATAGGCAATCTCTTCATTCAGCTGGTCCGGTATGCGACCGCGAATGTCGTATGGCTTAAAGCAGTTGATCTCAATTTTCATCGTTGGTCTCGATCCTCTAGATGGAGCGCCTAGCGCTTTTTATAGATATGCTCGTAATTGTAATTTGAGGCGTCCATGAAGCCTTCGATACTGCCGCAATCAAAACGCCGACCCTTGAACTTATAGGCGAGAACGCCACCGCTTTTTGCCTGTGTCATCAACGCGTCGGTAATTTGCACCTCGCCATTGCGCCCGGGCGGCGTGTCTCGAATGATGTCGAAGATGTCCGGGGTCAAGATATAGCGCCCAATAATCGCAAGATTACTCGGCGCCACCTCTGGATCTGGCTTCTCCACCATGTTGTTAACGCGATACAAGCCCTCGGATATCTCCTCTCCGTCGATAACACCATACTTAAAGGTCTCATCGCGCGGCACCTCTTCTATCGCGACGATGCTACAACGGTGCTCCTTATACAAGGCCACCATCTGCGCCAACACGCCATCGCCTTCGGTGACGCAATAGTCATCGGCCAGCACCACGGCGAAGGGTTCATGGCCTATCAAGGTCTCGCCGGTCAAGATGGCATGGCCTAGCCCTTTCATCTCGATCTGGCGGGTATAGGAGAAAGTGCAGTTATCCATTATGTAGCGAATGTCTTTAAGAAAGCCTTCTTTGGACGTACCCGCAATCTGATGCTCGAGCTCATAGCTAATATCGAAATGATCCTCGATGGCACGCTTGCCTCGTCCAGTCACAATCGCCACCTCACTCATGCCTGCGGCCATCGCTTCCTCTACGCCATATTGAATCAGCGGCTTGTTCACCAGCGGCAGCATCTCCTTAGGCATGGACTTGGTGACCGGCAAGAAGCGCGTGCCATAGCCCGCGGCTGGGAAAAGACATTTCTTAATTGTTTCCATCCTTCACTTTCCTCTATCGATTGCGCAGTGCTCTGGACACGCTCGCAAAATGAGTTTTTGGTAGCGCTACAATAGGCATGCGCTACGTACTTTTCTTCACTCGTCCATAGATATCTTCGAAGCGGACAATGTCATCCTCTGCAAGATAGCTGCCGGTTTGTACTTCGATAAGCTCTACTGGCTCCTCGCCAAGGTTCTGCAGCCGGTGTTTACTGCCCAAGGGGATAAACGTCGATTCATTGGCACGTAGGGTGAAGACGCGCTCATCGCAAGTGACGGTTGCACTACCTTTGATCACGACCCAGTGCTCCGCCCTATGATGGTGCATTTGCAGGGAGAGTGAGCCGCCGGGCTTCACGACGATATGCTTGACCTGATAGCCATCACCAACCGCCAGTGATTCGTAGCTGCCCCAAGGGCGATACACCAGCACATGACTGACCCCCTCCGAACGCCCCTCTTTCTCAAGTTGTTGGACGATGCGTTTGACGTCTTGCACACGATTACGGTCGGCGATGAGCACCGCGTCGGCAGTCTCAACAATAACGGCGTTCTCTATGCCGACCGCGGCGATCAGCCGCGAATGGGAATGAATATAGCTATTGGAGACGCCCTCACATAGCACATCGCCAGTCAGCACATTGCCTTGAGCATCCTGCTCCGAGGTCTCCCAAAGCGCATCCCATGCACCTAGATCGTTCCATTGCGCATCTAGAGGCAGTACTACGGCGGCGCGGGTATTCTCCATCACCGCGTAGTCGATTGATTCCGAGCGGCACTCACTGAACAGCTCTAATGGTACTCTGCGAAAATCGGCATCCGCCTCTAATTTCGCAACAGAGGCCTGACATACCTCGAGGATATCGGGCGCGTGCAGCGCCAACTCTGCCAGATATTGCCGGGCAGTGAACATGAACATGCCGCTGTTCCAATAATAATCGCCACTAGCCAGATAGCCCTGCGCGGTCTCGAGTGCAGGCTTCTCGACGAAGCGCTGAACATTAAAACCCGAGTCCACCGGGCTGCCACGCTGGATATAACCGTAGCCAGTCTCTGGAGCCGTGGGTACGATTCCGAAGGTCACCAGTTTGCCCGCCCGCGCCATGACTGCGCCATTCTCTATCACAGCCTGTAGAGCTTGGTGGTTGGGGATCGCGTGGTCCGCTGGCAGCACCAGCAAGACATCGTCTGGCGCTGCGACAAGGGCCGCCAATGCCACTGCTGGCGCAGTGTTGCGGCCAATCGGCTCAAGCAGAATCGTGCCCCGCCGCTCGCCAATCTCGAGCAACTGCTGCGCACTAAGGAAGCGGTGCTCCTCGTTACAAATCACCATGGGCGCGCCGAGATCCGCGACACCTCGAATACGCGTAAGCGTAGTTTGGAAAAGCGTCTGAGCTGCCGTGCCGTCTTGCTCGCCATTGGATCGAGAAGATGCCAGAGAAGAGAATTGCTTAGGGTAAAGTTGCCGTGAAACCGGCCACAGGCGGGAACCGACCCCACCCGCGAGTACTACGGGAATTATCATTTTTGCTTCCTGTTCTACAGCGCCGCTCTTTGCGGCTTTGGGGCACGTTTCATCGTAGGATTCGTCCATGTTTCTGCGCCATAGTGTGGCATAAAAGGCATTGTTTCGCCGCCCGGCGTAGGCTGGAAGTGGAAAATAATATCGATTATTTGCCTGCACCGCGATAATATCGCAGCCTTTGCGAGCCAGCCGGCTCTTTATAACAGCAAATAATGGAAGTTTGACCCCTATTTATGAATGGCCATATCCGCAAAAGCTCCTACGAACGTAACGAACTACTAGACTGTGGCTACGGCCGCATGTTTGGACCGGGCAATGCCCGCCTTCCCGTCGGCAATATGCTGATGATGGACCGCATCATCGAGATCAATGATAGTGGTGGCGAACACGGCAAAGGCGAGATCATCGCCGAGCTCGACATACGGCCCGACCTTTGGTTCTTCGACTGCCACTTCCCGGAAGATCCGGTGATGCCAGGCTGCTTAGGGCTAGACGCAATGTGGCAGCTAGTGGGTTTTTACCTCGGCTGGCGCGGCAATCTCGGCAAGGGCCGGGCACTCGGTGCCGGCGAGGTCAAATTCAGTGGAGAGATCCTTCCTACGGCTAAGAAAGTCACTTACCAGCTGTCCCTAACACGCGTCATCGAGCGGAAGTTGGTGATGGGTATTGCCGATGGTACAGTATCCGTTGACGGGAAAGTGATCTACACCACCAATGGACTGAAAGTGGGATTATTCACCCCCGAAAGCAGATTTTGATCAAACACCATCATCCAGTTAAGAGGTTTTTATGAGACGCGTTGTTGTTACTGGTATCGGTATTGTTTCCTGTCTGGGGGCAGACAAACAAACTGTGCTGGAGTCACTGCACGAAGGTCGCAGCGGCATCAGATTCCGACCCGAATACAAGGAAATGGGGCTGCGCAGCCATATCGCAGGGTGGATCGACCTTGATCTATCTGCACTGATTGATCGCAAGATTCTTCGCTTTATGGGCGATGCTGCCGCATTCGGCTATCTTTCGATGGAACAGGCCATTGCGGATGCAGGCCTTAAAGACGACGAGGTCTCCAATTACCGCACCGGCATTATCATGGGCGCAGGAGGCTCTTCCTCACAAGACCAAGTAGAGGCCGCCGACATCCTGAGAACTCAAGGGGTTCGCAAGATTGGACCCTACCGAGTCACACGCACGATGGGCAGCACTGTATCTGCCTGCCTGGCCACCCCATTCAAGATTAAGGGCGTGAACTACTCCATATCCTCAGCTTGCGCGACAAGCGCGCATTGCATCGGCAACGCCGTGGAGCTGATTCAGCTCGGCAAGCAAGACGTAATCTTCGCCGGCGGCGGCGAGGCGGAACATTGGTCCCTGACTAATATGTTCGACGCGATGGGCGCTCTTTCTACCAAATATAACGAAACCCCTGACAAAGCTTCACGCGCCTTCGACCAAGCTCGCGATGGCTTCGTGATTGCGGGTGGCGGCGCGGTTCTGGTAATCGAAGCACTCGATCACGCGATCGCGCGCGGCGCGAAGATTTACGCGGAAATCACAGGCTACGGCGCAACGTCCGACGGTTATGACATGGTATCTCCTGGCGGCGGAGGCGGTGTCCGGGCGATGAAGATGGCCTGCGAAACTAGTAGCGGCCCGATCGACTACATCAACGCTCATGGCACCAGCACACCGGCTGGAGACGTCTCCGAATTGCGCGCGGTCAAGGAAGTCTTTGGCGATAATGCCCCAATCATTAACTCCACCAAGTCCCTTAGCGGGCACTCCCTTGGTGCTGCAGGTGCGCAAGAGGCGATATACAGCCTGCTGATGATGGAGAACAACTTCATCTGCGCGTCGGCTAACCTTGAGAATATTGATGAGGAAGCGGCAGGACTCAATATCCCTCAAACGCGCATCGACAATATTAAGCTCGACCGTATCTTGTCCAACAGCTTCGGCTTTGGTGGCACGAACGCGAGCTTGGTCTTCGAGCGTTACCAGCAATAAGCGCCGCACAAAGAGGATCGATGCTGTACGCCAAAACAAAGCGACACCTTAGGCTCGCACTTAGCCGTTGGCTAATTGCGACCTTCGTACTCGCAACCGGCCTCTCTAGCGTCTTTGCCCAGGGCTTGCCCAGTGTTCTCACTGGGCCACGCTTCCTCCCCGTTGATCAGGCTTTCAATGTCTATACTAGCTTGCCAGCGCCCGGCGTATTAGCCGTCCACTGGCAGGTTGCACCGGACTATTATCTCTACCTAGATAAGTTCGATTTCTCCGTCTTAGAAAATGGAGAGCCACGCGAATTTTCCTTAAGCCTGCCCCAGGCCAGCGCCCATAGCGACGAATTCTTCGGAGATGTGCAGGTCTTTTTCGAAGACATGGCAGCTACGCTCACTTTCGCAGGAGATGCACCTGAAGGCGAGATTGTCTTGCTAATTGAATATCAGGGCTGTGCGGAAGCGGGTTTTTGCTACACCCTGCAGCGCCGTGAGATTCCACTGCTTTTGTAATTCCCCAACGTACGACTTCTCGCAGTCCTGATTGAAAGCCTTCAATTCAAAGAAATTATGGTGAAACTCGATTAAAAATCTGAGAAAATGCCGACATAATTGCCGAAAGCAGTAAAAAGCACAAAATCGCCAGCTTCGCTGAAAAACGAGACCATAATAATGGCAACGATACTTGTACTACATGGCCCAAACTTGAATCTATTGGGCAGTAGGGAACCTGAGGTCTACGGCTCCGAGACTCTCGCCGACATCAACGCACGCCTCAATTACACCTGTATAGAGGCCGGCCACCATCTGCAGCACCTACAAAGTAATGCCGAATATGAGCTGATTGAGCGCATCCATGATGCGCGCAAGGAAGGAGTTAATTTCATCCTCTTCAATCCCGCCGCTTTCACGCACACTAGTGTGGCACTGCGCGACGCCATACTCGCCGCGGAGGTCCCCTTCATCGAAGTCCACATTTCCAATGTGTATAAAAGAGAGGCCTTTCGCCACAAATCCTATTTTTCCGACATCGCTATAGGCACGATCACTGGCCTCGGCAGCCAAGGCTATGACTTAGCGTTGCAAGCGGCACTGCATCTAATTAAAAAGAATTAAGTCCTTTAAACACCCATAACACTGACAAGAGAAACTTTTATGGATATTAGAAAAGTCAAAAAACTCATCGAGTTACTAGAGTCGTCCGACATCGCGGAGATCGAAATCAAAGAAGGCGAAGAAGCCGTTCGCATTAGCCGCAATTCTAAATTCGCCCCTGCACAAGTCCAGGCTTACGCTCCAGCCCCCGCTCCGGCAGCAGCGCCAGCGGCCGCAGCACCTGTAGCAGCCGAGGAAAGCCCAAGCAAAGCGCTGCGTGGCAATCTAATCAAGTCACCAATGGTTGGTACCTTCTACCGCTCGCCGTCTCCGTCCTCCCCTGCTTTTGTCGAAGTAGGTCAGCATGTGAAAGTGGGCGATGTTATCTGCATCGTTGAAGCTATGAAGATGATGAACCAAATCGAGGCCGACCATTCCGGCGTCGTGGAAGCCATTTTAGTAGAAGACGGTGAACCGGTTGAATACGATCAGGCCCTAATCACCATCGTTTAAGACCTAGGCACCGGCGTGCCTTTCATGTCACTACAAAAGGTTTGATTTCATGCTAGATAAAGTTCTGATTGCCAATCGCGGCGAAATTGCACTTCGAGTGCTCCGAGCCTGTAAAGAGCTCGGCATCAAGACAGTCGCGGTACACTCCAGTGCCGATCGCGACCTTATGCATGTTCGGTTTGCAGACGAGTCAGTGTGCATAGGCCCAGCCAATGCGACCGACAGTTATCTGAACGTGCCTGCCATTATCAGTGCAACAGAAGTCACTGATGCAGTCGCCATCCACCCTGGCTATGGCTTCCTGTCCGAGAACGCGGACTTCGCGGAGCAAGTCGAGAAAAGTGGATTTGTTTTCATTGGCCCACGCCCAGAAACAATTCGCCTAATGGGCGACAAAGTCTCGGCCATCAATGTTATGCGCGAGGCCGGTGTCCCAACTGTGCCAGGCTCCAATGGCCCAATCGACGACAATAAAGAACGCACGCTCTCAATCGCACGCGATATTGGCTACCCAGTGATCATCAAGGCCGCCGCCGGTGGTGGTGGACGCGGAATGCGTGTAGTACACAGCGAAGCCGCTCTTCTCAAGGCCATCTACGTGACGCAGTCAGAGGCTAAGGCCTTCTTCGGAAGCGGCGTAGTGTATCTGGAGAAGTTCCTCGAGAATCCTCGCCATGTCGAGATTCAGGTATTGGCCGACGGTCAGGGCAACGCAATCCACTTAGGTGATCGTGACTGCTCTATGCAGCGCCGCCACCAGAAGGTACTTGAGGAGGCACCGGCACCAGGCATTCCCGATCATATTCGTGCAGAGGTCGCCGCAACTTGTGTTAGAGCCTGCGAGAAAATGAACTATCGCGGCGCGGGCACCTTGGAGTTCCTCTATCAAGATGAGCAGTTCTATTTCATCGAGATGAACACGCGTGTTCAGGTTGAACACCCCGTTACCGAGATGGTAACTGGCGTGGACATCGTGAAGGAACAGCTACGCATCGCCAGTGGCGAGAAACTGTCTATCAAGCAGTCCGACGTGAAGATCACCGGCCACTCCTTCGAGTGCCGTATCAACGCGGAAGACCCAGTGACCTTCCTACCCTGCCCCGGCAAGATCAATTTATTCCATGCACCAGGCGGCAATGGCATCCGCGTAGACTCGCATATTTACAGCGGTTACACCGTACCACCGTACTACGACTCCTTGATTGCCAAACTCATCACTCATGGCGCTGACCGTGAAGGTGCATTGGCGAGAATGAGCAATGCCTTGGACGAATTATTGATCGATGGCATTCGCACCAATACGCCATTGCACAAAGATATTATTCGCGACGCGGAGTTCCAAAAAGGCGGGGTAAACATCCATTACCTCGAGAGCAAGCTTAACTCTCAAAATAAGTCGAAGTAAGACTATGCCTCTTACCCTGTCGGCGTTTGCCGACTCTAGAGTGCGATCCTGATGCCCTGGCAGCAACTCAAAATGAGTGTCAACGAGGCAGATGCCGCACTTGTCGAGGAAACTCTCGACGAGTGCGGCGCGGTGTCCGTCACCATGATGGATAGCGAAGATCAGCCTGTGTTTCAAGTCGATCTCGGCAGCACTCCGATCTGGCAACATACCGAAATCTTAGGCTTGTTTGCTCACGATGCGCCGATGGCCGATATCGTCGCACTCGTGCATGCACGCGTCCCCACAAGCAAGGACTCCCCTATCGCGATCGAAGAGATCGTCGACACGGAGTGGGAGCGCGTATGCATGCAAGACTTCAAACCTATGCGCTTCGGTGAGCGCATCTGGATTTGCCCAAGCTGGGAGACTCCACCGGATCCGACTGGCGTCAACATCATGCTAGACCCCGGCCTCGCCTTCGGCACCGGCACTCACCCCACGACCGCTCTGTGTCTCGAATGGCTGGGCGAGCAGGACTTGCAAGACAAGATCGTCATCGACTACGGCTGCGGCTCTGGCATTCTGGCGATCGCAGCGGCCTTGTTAGGCGCAGACAATGTAATCGCGATCGACAATGACCCCCAAGCAATTCTGGCCTCCGAGAGCAACCGCGACCTCAATGGCGTGTCCGCTGAGCAAATGAGTGTGCATCTACCAGGCGTAGAGGGACATCCCTTAGCCGACGTCGTCGTCGCCAATATCCTGGCCGGCCCACTCGAAGAGTTAACCCCTGTCATCGCCGCATTGTTAAAACCCGGTGGTAAGCTCATTCTATCTGGGGTACTTTCGCAGCAGACCCAGTCGCTTTTAGATAGCTACCAAGCCTATTTCACTATGCTTGAACCAGCGCTGCGAGAAGAATGGGTTCGCGTCGAAGGAATTAGGCGCTAACATCGATCGAAACAGCGTTTGCCCCCTATGAGCCTTTTCATCACACAATGCCCTCATTGCCACACCTCGTTCAGAACCAGCGTCTCTCAGCTGCAATCTGCTGACGGCATGGTGCGCTGCGGGGCCTGCCTGCGGGTTTTCGCTGCCGACGACAACTTACTCCCCTCCGCCGACATTCGCACTATCAACATCCCTGTCCAAGAGGACATAGAGGACGAAGAGGAGTTCGAGGCACTCGATGAGCAGCTTCCCATATCCGAGCTCGAGGTAGAGGATGAGGAAATTGCGCAGGAGGAAGAGACTGACAGCATCTTCACTCTGGACATGGCCGATTCTGTCCCCAACCGCTTAAGCCCGAGTATTTCGACTGACGAGCCATTCTGGGAGTTAGTCGAAGAGGAAAGCGCTCCCGAGGAGATTGCAGAATATGAAGCCGACGAGGATGAGGATCAATCTGCAAGCACCGAACCTGAAGATGAAACCGAGGAGCCTAGCGAAACTCTAGACGAGCCGGAGGAATATTTAGATGAAGAACTAGAAGAGCTCCCCTCAGAGGCAGAGGCCGAAGAACCGAAGGCAGCACCTCCAGCGCCAAGGGAAGAGGCACAGATTCGCTCTCGCATGACGGCTATCGATTTCGATGACGATATCTTGAACGACAATTCGGATGCACGCGGCTTCACACGCTTTAGTGCCGAAGAGATTGAAGGCGTAAGCGAGGCAGAGACGCCCCTCGAGCTCGATTGGCAAGAAACCGCAGGAAAAGGCCGATCTACGGCAATTTTCTGGCTACTCTCCTTGCTACTCGTTCTTGGCATCGCTGGGCAATATCTCTGGTTTAATAAAGACAGCTTAAGCCAGAACGCCAGCTTGCGCCCGCTACTGAATGGCTTTTGCAGCGCGCTTCGATGCGAACTGCCAGCACTGGTCAACATACGGGCTATTCGCAGCGACACCTTAGTGGTACGCAGCCATGACGAGATCTCTAACGCATTGTCAGTAAACTTCCAGTTTCGTAACGACGCCAGCTTCGCCCAACCCTTTCCCGGCCTCGCCCTCCTCTTCATGGATGCCAACGACGCACTAGTGGCGCAACGGCGCTTTGCGCCCGAGGAGTACTTGCCCGAGGGCGTCGCAAACCTGCGCCTCATGCCGCCAGGCGCACCCGTGCAAGTTCGACTGGACATTCTCGACCCTGGCGGCAAAGCGGTTAACTACGAACTCAGTTTCTATGCGATCCAGGCCGATTAATTGCGCAGCTAAAGCGCTGCCGGCAAGGCGCGCACGCTAACGACCCTAGTATGTGCCCTATTTTTGCCTTCCTACCCTGCCTACGCATCGTTATGATACTGATCAAGTTTTAAGTGGATCCATTGTGAAAGAAGCGAAACCAGTGATTACTATAGGACAACATGTACTCGACGGACGCGTCATATTAGCGCCGATGGCGGGCATAACCGATCAACCCTTTCGCGACCTCTGCGTAGAGCTTGGCGCTAGCCTTGCTGTGTCGGAGATGTTGACCTGCAACTCCGACCTATGGAGCAGCAGGAAGAACCGCACGCGCTTCATCCACTCCGCCAACGGCAGTCTAAATTCAATTCAAATCGCAGGTTCTGACCCGCAGATGATGGCCGATGCTGCACGCATGCATGAGGACCTCGGCGCCGATATCATTGACATCAATATGGGCTGTCCCGCGAAGAAGGTCTTGAAAAAGGCGGCAGGCTCGGCCTTGCTCAAGGATGTCGATCTGGTCACGCGGATACTCAAAGAAGTGGTCGATGCCGTAGCCATTCCCGTCACACTGAAAATCCGTACCGGATGGTCACCCGAGGCGCGCAATGGCGTAGAGATCGCGAAGATCGCCGAGGACGCAGGCATTCAACTATTGTCAGTACACGGCAGAACACGAGAGTGCCGTTTTGTCGGCGAAGTCGAGTACGACACGATCAAGGCGATCAAGGCTGCCGTATCGATTCCCGTGATTGCCAATGGCGATATCAGCAGCGCACACAAGGCTAAGCAGGTACTCGACTATACCGGGGCCGATGGCGTCATGGTCGGGCGTGCAGCACAGGGAAACCCCTGGATATTCGAACAGATCAATCACTATCTCGCAACGGGACAAGAGCTGGCGAACCGACCGATCGAGGAGCTGCGCAGCATCCTCCTAAAGCATCTAGATCAGCTGCAGGCCTTATACGGCGATTTCAAGGGCGTACTCTTCGCGCGCAAACATGTCGCCTGGTATACCGAGTCACTGCCAGGCAGCGACAATTTGCGCCTCCGCTTCAATGCCCTGACGTCCTATGAAGAGCAAGTCCGTGAGCTTACGGACTACTTCGAACCATTATTAGACTAAGGAATAGCCGCTTGACGGCCCCCTTCAAGCGAGCCTTAACGAGTTAATTAACGAACACCGACTTAAGCCTTTGCCCTGCGGGAAACACTATGTATATCGCGCCACAACAACAAAAATCGAGCCTACGCAATGACGTCGAGAAAGCGATGCAGCAGTACTTTGCAAACCTCGGCGACGAGTCCGTAACCGATCTATACCAATTAGTTCTTCACGAAATCGAAGGCCCACTTTTAGAGGCTGCACTGCGCCACTGCGCTAGCAACCAAAGCAAGGCCTCTATCATGCTAGGTTTGAACCGTGGTACCCTACGCAAGAAACTGAAACAACACGGATTGTTGTAACCAGACTCGCGTTTTAAGCAGACTCTGGTGCCCGGATAACATTGATCTGGCGGCGCGTAACGGACCCCCGCCCATTCAGCCTAAGATAGACCTTCTCACATGCCCACATCGAATTCAGCCGTAGTCCGGCGCGCCCTTATTAGCGTGTCCGACAAGACCGGCATCGTCGCCTTTGCAAAATCACTCCATAGTGCCGGTATCGAAATACTCTCGACCGGCGGTACCTATAAGCTACTCAAGGCGGAACAGATTCCCGCTATCGAGATCGCCGACTACACTGGCTTTCCCGAGATGATGGATGGTCGGGTGAAGACCCTGCACCCTAAAGTTCACGGCGGCATTCTTGCGCGCCGCGATATCGACCAGGCGGTGATGGAAAGCCATCAGATTCCTCCAATCGACCTCGTCGTTGTGAACCTCTATCCCTTCGAAGCCACGGTTGCCAATCCCGATTGCGACTTGCCTACGGCGATTGAGAATATCGATATCGGTGGCCCCACTATGCTGCGCGCCGCAGCTAAGAATAATGCCTGGGTCGGAGTGATTGTGAATCCGAGCGATTACGACCGTGTACTCGCAGAGCTGAAGGAGAATAACGGAGCACTTAGCGCCGCAACTCGCTTCGACCTCGCCGTGCGTACTTACGAACATACTGCGGCCTACGATGCTGCAATCGCGAATTACCTGGGCCAACGCGTGCCAAGTGGCGCCGAAGACGAGACGCTACCAGCCGCGTTCCCACGCACCTACTCGATGCAGTTCGTGAAGAGCCAAGACATGCGCTATGGCGAGAATCCGCACCAGAAGGCGGCGTTCTATGTAGAGAAAAATCCTCAAGAGGCGAGCATCAGCACTGCTGTACAACTGCAAGGCAAGGCTCTCTCCTACAATAATATTGCGGACACCGACGCTGCGCTGGAATGTGTTAAATCGTTTTCAGACCCAGCATGCGTCATCGTAAAACACGCCAACCCTTGCGGCGTTGCTGTGGCCAGTGATATCGGTCGCGCCTACGACCTAGCCTTCCAGACTGACCCGACTTCTGCATTTGGCGGCATCATCGCCTTCAACCGAGAGCTAGACGCTAGCACGGCCAAGGCCATCGTAGAGCGCCAGTTCACCGAAGTGATTATCGCGCCTAGCATTACCGCCGAGGCCCTGAAGGTCGTGGCGGCCAAGCAGAATGTTCGCGTGCTAAGTTGCGGACAATGGGCTGCCACGCCACAGCATGCATTCGATTATAAGCGCGTCAACGGCGGCCTCCTCGTGCAGGATCGCGATATCCACCAGATCACTGCAGCGGACCTCAAGGTCGTCAGCAAGCGTCAGCCTAGCCCGCAGGAAATCGACGACCTACTGTTCGCATGGAAGGTGGCAATGTTTGTGAAATCCAATGCGATTGTTTACTGCAAAGACAAACAGACTATTGGCATCGGCGCCGGCCAAATGAGTCGCGTCTATAGCGCCCGTATTGCAGGCATCAAAGCCGCCGACGAGAAGCTAGAGGTGCGCGGCTCCGTCATGGCCTCCGACGCCTTCTTCCCGTTCCGCGATGGCATCGACGCCGCCGCGCAGGCAGGGATCAGCGCGGTCATCCAGCCCGGCGGTTCAATGCGCGACGACGAAGTGATCGCCGCAGCAGATGAAGCCGACATGGCGATGGTATTCACCAGCGTTCGTCACTTTAGACATTGATGGCAAGCCTGCCACAATCGGCAGCGCATTGAGACGAGATAGCAGAGTATGAATGTATTGATCATTGGAAATGGCGGTCGCGAACACGCGATCGCCTGGCGCATTAAGCAATCGCCACAGGCTGGCAAGGTCTTCGTAGCACCGGGCAATGCCGGTACGGCTTTAGAGAACGGGGTCGAGAATGTCGCCATAGACACGCTCGACTTCCCTGCCCTTGCCGAGTTCGCCAAGGCAAATGATGTCGGGCTCACTATAGTGGGACCAGAGGCACCATTGGTGGAAGGCGTAGTCGATTTCTTCAGCGCGCAAGGCTTGCGTTGCTTCGGTCCGAATCAGAATGCCGCACAGCTAGAAGGTTCCAAAGCCTTTACCAAGGACTTCCTAAAACGCCATCAAGTGCCTTCGGCTGACTATCAGAATTTCACCGAGATCGAACCCGCTTGTGCCTATGTTCGAGCCCAAGGTGCGCCTATCGTTATCAAGGCCGATGGTCTTGCCGCCGGCAAAGGGGTGATCATCGCGCAGAGCGTTGCCGAGGCCGAAGAGGCGATTCACGATATGCTCGCTGGCAATAAGTTTGGCGATGCGGGGCATCGCGTCGTCATCGAACAGTTTTTGCAAGGCGAAGAGGCGAGCTTCATCGTCATGGTGGATGGCAATAATGTATTGCCGTTTGCGACCTCACAAGATCACAAGGCCAGAGACGATGGCGATAAAGGCCCTAACACCGGCGGCATGGGAGCCTACTCGCCAGCCCCAGTTGTCACGCCTGAGCTGCACGACAAGATCATGGCGCAAGTCATTATGCCAACCGTCAAAGGCATGCGCGAAGACGGCAACCCCTATGTGGGCTTCCTCTACGCTGGCCTAATGATCTCTGCAGACGGCTCTATCAATGTAATCGAATACAACTGCCGCTTCGGCGACCCTGAGGCCCAGCCCGTTATGATGCGCCTGCAGTCCGACCTCATAGAGCTATGCAACCATGCCCTAGACGGTCGCCTCGATCAAATCAGTGCGCAGTGGGATCCTCGCCCAGCGGTAGGCGTAGTGCTAGCCAGCGGTGGTTACCCAGACAGCTATAACAAGGGCGATGTCATTAGCGGCTTAGACCATAAGCAAAGCGCAGATCGCAAAGTCTTTCACGCAGGCACCCGTTTAGAAGCCGACCAGGTCCTCACCAATGGCGGCCGAGTCCTTTGCGCCACTGCATTGGGAACGAACGTCACCGAGGCTCAGGCGGCTGCCTATGACTTGCTCAAACAGATCGATTGGAATAATGTTTACTACCGACGTGATATCGCCTACCGCGCCATAGCGAGAGAAAATGTCTGAGCAACACAGCAAGCACAATAGCCTCGACCAATTGATCGTCCAATTCGATCAAGCACTGCGCACGCTTATCCCGGGCAGCAGCACCGCAAGGCGCGCCTCCCCGGCAGTAAATGTTCCGGAGGCTGAACTGGATGCAAGCGAGCGCAAACGCGCCGCAGGCTTGATGCGAATCAATCACACTGGTGAGGTTTGCGCGCAGGCGCTCTATCAAGGGCAAGCCCTTACAGCGAAACTGCCCGACATCCGTCAAGCAATGGAAGAGGCAGCGCAAGAAGAAGTCGATCACTTGGCCTGGTGCGAACAAAGACTGCAAGATTTAGATAGCCGCGCGAGCCTGCTCAACCCAGCCTGGTATGCGATGTCTTTTGGCTTGGGTGCAGCTGCCGGTCTAGCGGGCGACAAATGGAGCCTAGGTTTCGTCGCCGAAACCGAAGAGCAGGTGTGCGAGCATCTCAAAGAGCATCTGGAACGCTTGCCCGCGAACGACGAGAAAAGCAAAGCCGTTCTACAACAGATGCTAGTCGACGAGAAAGTTCATGGCGACACCGCCCGTCAAGCTGGCGGAGCATCCCTTCCCTTACCCGTCAAGCTCGGCATGCAAATGCTATCGGTCGTAATGAAGAGAACTGCCTACCGCCTCTAGCGCTAGCCTTCTATAATTTCGAAATCGTGCGTAATGTGCACGCCACCTTTCTCTAGCATGATCGTCGCGGAGCAGTATTTCTCTGCCGACAACGCTACGGCTTTGGCCACCTGCTTTTCACTAAGATCTTTACCGCTAACCTTAAAGTGCAGATGAATCTTCTCGAACACGGCAGGTACGCTATCGGCACGCTCGGCTTGCACTTCCGCAACACAGCCGGTTACGTTCTGACGAGCCTTTTTCAATATGCTGACGACATCGTAGGAGGAGCAGCCGCCTACACCAATCAACAACATCTCCATGGGGCGTATGCCGATATTATGACCGCCACTGGATTCTGGACCTTCCATTAGAACGGAGTGGCCACTGCCAGACTCACCAAGGAACATTACTTCGTCTACCCAGCGTACTTTCGCTTTCATCATCGTCTCTCTCTTGCTAATGTCAGAACTATCTTCGCGGACACTTCGTAGTGAGGCGGCAGATTACCACAGTCAATCGCCAAGGACGAAGTGGCAAACATTCACAGTATTAGTAGACTGTGGTATACAATTGCGATGTTTTCGAAATGAAAGCACACACGAAGACTTAATGCGTACAGCGGAATGCTTTTTGGGGAAGGGGAAATAAAATATGGCGCTTTCGGCTATCACGCCACATATTAAGGACTTGGAAAATTTCTTAACCAATTGCCATCGACGACGCTACCCCAATCGCAGCACCATCATTTACGAAGGCGATACCTGCAACACGCTCTATTACATCATCGAAGGGTCTGTTTCCGTTGTACTCGAAGATGATGATGGCAAAGAGGTCGTCATCGCCTACCTAAATCCCGGCGATTTTTTCGGCGAAATGGGCCTGTTCGAACAGAAAGAGGCACGTAGCGCTTGGTGCCGTACTCGCAGTGCCTGCGAAATTGCGGAGATCAGCTACGCGAACTTCAACAGCTATATTCGCTCCCACCCCGAGATCGTCTTCACCATCGGCAAGCAGATGGCGCATCGCCTGCGCAACACCACACGTAAAGTAGGGGATCTTGCCTTCTACGACGTGACAGGACGCATCGCACGCACCCTCATAGAGCTCAGCAAAGAGCCCGATGCGATGACCCATCCAGACGGTATGCAGATTAAGATTACTAGGCAGGAATTGGGACGCTTGGTTAATTGTTCGAGAGAAATGGCTGGGCGAGTTCTGAAAACCTTAGAGGAACAGGAGCTGATTCACGTCAAAGGCAAGACCATCGTCGTTTTCGGAACGCGCTAAACGTTTTCCAATTTAGGCGGCCCGGTCCGTGTAGTATTCTTGACCATTCTCATCCCGAGCGGTGCTGTTTAGAATCTGCTGCTTACGCGAGAGGATCAGCTGCAACTTCTCCTCACCCTCTGGGCCTTTCAACGGTCCATTCATAAGATAGCTCTCTGCAGCTCGATAATGGCTTAGCGCCTTCTTCGTGTCGGCCCGCGCCATGGCCTGCTCTGCCATGTGAATATTCGAGTTTACGCCTACCAACGCACTCAGCATGCCTAGATGCCTTGCAGTGGACTCCAACACTTCTCCACTGACCTTGCGCACCTCATAGAGATGCCGAATCAATGCCAAGGCATCGTTGATATGCCCACGCGCCTTGATCACTTCTCGTTCGCTGTTGAGGCTAGTCTTGCTGTCTGACTTAGGACGCTTAGCATCGCCCCCTGCACTTTTGTCTGCAGCGCCGCTTTGCCGCATCTCCTGTTCAATATTACTTCGTGCTGGGTCCAGCTTCTGAATTCGTACAAGATCGCTCTTCAGAGCTTGGCCAAGTACACGGCCTACCTCGGGATTGTCATCGACTTCTTTGAGGTTCGTGATGACGCTCTTGATCGAAGCACAGCGCCTATCTAGTGCAGCCAAACGGTAGAGGCGAATGACGTTGCGTTCCTGACGCTCCTGAACCAAATGCACAAGCACCAGCGAGCCGACCATTAAGGCGACAAGGGCAAACAAGGCTGGAACACTGGATAAGAGCATTGGGCACCGAAGCAACGGATGAGTTTGTCGCATTTAGCGATCACTTATCTGTTATCGGCGCTTTAGGGGAGAGGTTTACTCATTTCGGTGCGAAAGAAGTAATTCAGAGCAGAATTAGGCCCCAGACCATCGCGACCATCATCATGCCAAGGAAGACAGCGGCGGATCCAATATCCTTGGCTTGGCGTGATAGCTCATGATATTCGCTGCCGATTCTGTCCACGACAGCTTCAACGGCGGTGTTGAGCAATTCGATAATCATCAGCAATAGGACGCTGCCAATCAGCAGAACCCGCTCTACCGGTGTTTGGCCGAAATACAGTGCAATAGGCGTCAAAATGATTAGACATAGCACCTCTAGACGAAATGCCTCCTCGCTAGAGAATGCCGATCGCAAACCCGCAAAGGAGTAGCGCGCCGCGGCGATAAGTCGCGGAATGCCGTGGCGTTTAGGGGGGATCGGAGGCGGTACGGAGCCTACTAAACCTTCTTCAACATCGGGAAGTTTTGCCATATCACGCGAACAACTCTTGTAGTTTCAAGCCAGGATTAGGGGCGCGCATGAAAGTCTCGCCGATCAGGAAGCCGTAGATTCCCTTGGCGAGCATCGCCTGCACATCTTGCGCATCATGTATGCCGCTCTCAGTAACTAGCAGAACGCCCTCGGGCAACCGCTGCGCAAGCCGGTAGCTTACGCCAAGATCCGTCTCGAAGGTGTGCAAGTTGCGATTATTCACGCCGATCAAGTCGAAACCCGCCTCCAGCGCAATGTCGAGCTCCGCCTCATCGTGCACTTCAACTAGGACATCTAGACGCATCTGTCGCGCATAACTCGACAGCTCTTTTAGCTGCGCAGGAGCCAAGGCGGACACGATGAGCAGAACGCAATCCGCTCCAATCGCCTTCGCCTCGGCCACCTGATAGGGGTCGATAATAAAGTCTTTACGAATAACAGGCAGCGCTGTGGCGGCTCGGGCCTGTTGTAAGTACTCGATGCCCCCCTGAAAGAACTCGCGATCGGTGAGTACCGAAAGGCAGGCCGCGCCAGCGGTTTCATATTGAGAGGCGATCAAGGCTGGATAGAAATCTTCGCGGATTAGGCCCTTACTTGGCGATGCCTTCTTAATTTCCGCTATTATCGCGGGCTTGCGCGCCTCGATACGAGAGCGCAGGGCACCGATAAAGTCCCTTCGATCATTGTTCTCTTTAGCGCTGCGCTCTAAAGCGCCCAAGCTCGTGATCGCACTATCTCGCGCTATCTCGAGATGTTTCTGGGCGATGATCTTCTGCAAAATTGTGGCGGTGTTCATAGGCTTAAATTCAGTCCTCGAAGCGACTAGTGTGGGCGGCCAATTGCTCGAGCTTACGCAAGGCGTCGCCACTTCTCATAATTTGCTGTGCACGGCGCACCCCTGCCGCGATGCTGTCTTCGATATTCGCTGCATAGATTGCCGCGCCGGCATTCAGAGCCACGATATCGCCGGCATCCTCGTCCGCATAACTCAATGCTTTGCGCACCAAGGCCAGGCTTTGCTGGGCGTCTTCGATCTGCAGATTTGCGAAACCATCGCGGCGCCGCATACCGAATTCCTCGGGGGTGATGCTGTAGTGACTTATCTGCCCATTGCGCAGCTCGCCGACTCGAGTTGCGGCACTGATACTGATTTCATCGAGGCCGTCCTCAGCCGCCACGATCAGTACATGCTTGCTCCCGAGGCTTGCCAACACATCCAACATCATGTCGATCCACTGGGCATCGTTAACCCCCAGCAATTGATTAGGCGCCGAGGCGGGATTGGTCAGCGGTCCGAGCAGATTGAAAATGGTGCGCATGCCGATTTGCTTGCGCGGACCTATCACATGTTTCATGGCACTGTGGTGGCCAGGGGCGAACATGAAGCCAACGCCGACCTTGTCTATGCAATCGGCAACCTGGGCGGGGCTAAGCGTTAGTTTCACGCCCGCGGCCTCTAATAAGTCCGCACTGCCACTCTTGCTCGTTGAACCGCGATTACCGTGCTTGGCCACTTGGGCACCGGCACAGGCCGCCACCATGGCTGCCGCGGTAGAAATATTGAATGTGTCTGTTCCCGTGCCACCGGTGCCACAGGTATCGACCAAGTGTCCGTTGTCGACCACATCGACCCGGGTCACCAGCTCACGCATCACCTTCGTTGCTCCTAAGAACTCGGCTGCGCAAATACCCTTGAGCTGCAGAGCCACTAGGAAGGCAGCGATCTGCGCGTCTGTCATCTCGCCCGTCATAATGCCGCGCATGAGCTGCGTCATTTGTGCTTCGCTCAGATCTTGGCGCTGCGCTAGGTGGCGAATCGCCTCTTTAATATCCATGGCTTATGCTCTTTACACTCTTCCTACATCGAGGAAGTTCTTCAATAGTTGATGACCGTGCTCACTCAGAATCGACTCGGGGTGAAATTGCACGCCCTCGATTGGCAGTGTGCGATGGCGCACCCCCATAATCTCGTCTACCCTGCCGTCGGCTTGCTCGGTCCACGCTGTAATCTCTAAGCACTCGGGAAGAGTATCTTTCTCGATTACGAGGGAATGATAACGAGTGGCCGTGAAAGGATTACTAAGCCCCGCGAACACCCCTTTACCGTAGTGATGCATCTCCGATAGCTTGCCGTGCATGACCTTATTGGCGCGCACGATCTTACCGCCAAACGCTTGGCCTATGCTCTGGTGCCCTAGACAGATGCCTAGAATAGGAATCTTGCCACCAAAATGATGAATAGTTTCGACCGAAATACCCGCCTCGTTTGGTGTGCACGGGCCTGGGGAGATCACGATCTTCTCGGGGGCTAAGCGCTCGATCTCATCGATGGTGATAGCGTCGTTACGGTAGACCCGCACATCTGCCCCTAGTTCGCCCAAATACTGGACGATGTTGTAGGTAAACGAGTCGTAATTATCAATCATTAACAGCATGTGCAGGCTTTCCTCTAGAGCGCCCCAATCCGGCGTCGGGAATTCTAGCATGGAAAGATTCGCCGCTTCTGCCCCTGAATGGCATCCAACCACGCTGCAAGGGAGTGTAAAGTAGCTGTCATGCTACTATTATTGAGTAAATCTAACTCCGAGGCGAGAATGCCAAAACGTAGCAAGCACAAGACTCTGATTAGAAAGCGCGGCCGCAAAGTCGGCCAGCCACCGGGCACTCTCGTCCACGTTGGTGAACAGCACAATGAAAATACCGCATTGATGCTGGTGAACTACAATCAAGATCTCTATTCAGAACAAACACTGCAACAAGTCAGCGACTTAGATCGCAATGCCTATCCCGAACAGGTGCTATGGTGCCAAGTTCAGGGTGTACATGACGCTACAGTGGTGCAGTCTCTTGGTGAGAAATTCCAGCTACACCCTCTGGTGATGGAAGACATCCTGAACACCGATCAACGCCCCAAACTCGAGATCCACGAGCATTACCTGTACATCGTTGTAAAGACTATCGAGTTCGATCCAGACGCCAATGAGGCGCGCATCGAGCAGATTAGTCTTGTACTAGGCGATGGATTCTTAATCTCCTTTCAAGAGGGGAGCAACGAACTGTTCCAAGGGGTTCGCAATAGATTGAGCTCCGGCCGACGACTTCGCGCGCTGCGCGCCGATTATCTGGCCTATGCTTTGATCGATACCTTAGTCGACAATTACTTCGTGCTGCTGGAGAAATTCGGCGACAACGTGGAGTTGCTGGAAGAGGAATTGCTCAACAATCCGAACCCGGCAACCCTAGCGAAGATTCATCACTATAAACGTGAAATGTTATTACTACGCAAGGTAGTCTGGCCACTGCGCGAGGTGCTAGTAAGCTTGAGCCGAGACGAAAGCGAACTGGTGTCACGCGACACACAAGTATTCGTACGCGATGTTTATGACCATACAATTCATATTATGGATAGCATCGATACAATAAGAGACCTACTCGCGGGAATGCTAGACCTGTACATCTCGAGCGTGAGCAATCATATGAACGAGATCATGAAAGTATTGACGATATTTGCGTCTATCTTCATGCCACTGACGTTTATCGCAGGTGTATACGGAATGAACTTCCAACACATGCCTGAGCTCAGCATGCGCTGGGGCTACCCAATCGCAATGGGAGCCATGATCACAATAGGCGTAAGCCTAGCCGTGTACTTCCGCTGGAAGAAGTGGCTTTGAATAAGTTGGTGCTAAGTTCGGAGTGCTAGATTGGTGGTTGGAGCGCTAAACCTTGCCCTATTTAACCTGTGGCAAGCTCCCACAGTCAGTGGTTCTACCACTAAATTGGAATAGGTCTCTGACTGTGGGAGCGGGCCCTGCCCGCGAAGGTTAGAATCTTCCACAGATCTTCATCAATCACACCCTTCGCTTGCAGGGCAAGCTCCCACAGTCAGTGGGTCTACCACTATTCTGTAATAGATTTCTGACTGTGGGAGCGGGCCCTGCCCGCGAATGCCAAAATCTTCCACAGATCTGCATCAATCGACCCCATTCGCTTGCAAGGCAAGCTCCTACAGTCAGTTGTTTCTATCAGGGATGGGTTAAATCGAACCTGCATAACAATAGAATGCTGATCTCATCCTCGTCTACAAACCCGCTAGTTTTCGAATCCGAATTGTTTCTAGGAATGGGGCTGGATTGGCGATCACTTCGAAGTCTTTTTCTTCCGGTAGGCAGCTGGGGCGTACGTATTTGACTAGTCGCTCGAGCGGATCGCAGAACAGCATATCGAATGCTAATCTATCTTTCCCATACAGACCCCGATGCAACATATTGGCCGAGAAGACGAGTAGATCCCCGCGCGCCATTGCCACAGCTGCAGTGTTAGGAAGATCGTCGAAGCTTTTCTTTCCGCCCTGTTCCATACGCACGCAATACTCCTCTTCCGTGTCCCAACGCTTATGACTACCGGGCACTAGCTCTAAACCTGGCTCCGGCATCAAGGCCAACCGCATGTGCAGCACATTGATGCTGTTTAATTCTTCGCGCTGCACATCCTCGGGCTCTCCTGTGTACTGAATATCTCTGTGCCAATAGTTTGGCTGCTTTGGATTAACTGGATTGAAAAATAACTGGGTATTCATAAACGCAGCGGGGCCGGGAAAAATCCTGCGCAATATAGACTCGATGCGCCGGTCGCCGAGTAAACGAAACAGCACCCTCCTGTCTTCAATATTGAGATGTTCTGTATCGGTGAGATAGGCGCTGTTGATTGCTCGCGCCTCATAAAACTGGGTATTGGCTGCGCGCCAACTGTGGTGGAAACGCAATAATACTTCGTGCAATTGTTTAAGCTCGGGCTCCTCGAACAAACCCCTTACTAAGGCAAAACCCTCGCTTGCATATGCACCTGCCAGAGAGTCCAGATCAGTTTGTGCGACACTAGTCACCGTCGTGCACTTTCGCGATTTTCTTCAGCGCAGGCATGTCGATTACTTCTATCTCACGGTTATCGACTTTTACGATGGCCAGTTTTTGCAAGCGCCCAAACACCCTGCTCACAGTCTCTAGGGTAACACCTAGATAGCTGCCAATATCCGCGCGGGTCATCGGTAGCCGGAAGTGCGTCGGCGACAGCTTACGACGATGATTGCGGCTGGAGATACTCAATAACAATGCGGCAACGCGTTCGTCGGCAGCGTTGCTGCTCACCAAGGTCAGCATCTGCTGATCCTTTACAATCTCCTGCCCCATCAAACGAAAGAAACGGCCCTGCAGCGACGGAATCTTCGTGCTCAGATCTTCTAGAAGATGGAATGGTATTTCACAGAACGAGCCAGTCTCTAGGGCGATTGCCGAACTACCATAGCGATTGCTGCTAATTCCATCCATGCCCATGATCTCGCCTGGCAAGTACAGCCCAGTGACCTGCTCCGTGCCATCTCGGCTAGTCTTAAAAGTCTTAAAGCTACCAGCACGAATCGCGTAAATCGCCTTAAACTCTTCGTCTTGATGATAGAGATAGTCGCCCTTACTCAAGGCTCGACCCTGCTTTACGATTTCATCGAGACGCAGGATCTCTTTCGCGTCCAAGGCAATCGGCAGGCAGAGCTCCCCTAACCGACACTCGCCGCAGGAAATACTGGGATTGGTATGACAGGAGCGCACCGCATAGGGTATTTCTTTAGCAAATATTGCTGCTTTCGAAGTTGGTTTCACAATGGCGCCTTAGACAAAAAAGAGATAGAAACGATTAGCATTGTATTTACTTCATTCAGCCCCTGCAAAAGAGCGATCACCCCAGCCTACCACTCTTTGGCGCTTGGGTGACACAGCCTATTCCACCAACTTTGCCGAGACAGCTCTCTCTATTACAATGCGTGAACAAGTCAATAGTGCTAATAGCTGCCCCACCAAAGGGCTGGGTGAGCTACAACGAGGCTATCCAAGGATAACGGCTAATCGAACGCGCTCCTAAAGCTGCTCTAAATATAAACCTCAAATATGCTAAACGCTATGGAGAGCAACGTTCTAAGTAAGGTTATCAGTCGGCGGGATACTGGAAGACGGCATCGATCGGCTCGCCAAATACTAGCGCAATCTTAAAGGCTAGCTCTAGAGTCGGGGAATATTTAGCAGCTTCTATGGCGTTGAGTGTCTGCCTCGTGACGCCAATTTTCTCAGCTAATGTGGCCTGCGACATCTCGTTAGCCTCGAAACGCAGGCGGCGGATATTATTCTGGATAGCGGTAGCTTTCAACGCTAGTAACCCCTGCGAAAGTAAAACAGCTCTAAGCCCGACTTTAGCAAGCGCGAGACGATCAGGGCTAATAGCAGCAGGTGAGGAATTAGGAAGGGATTCGATAAATCGGGTATGCGATAGAAGTTCGGGAATAAAGCGCTTGCACCTAATTGCCATATCAACAACACCGCGAAAACCTGCAGAGCCCAGTAACCCGCGACATTGGCCCGTGCGGCGAAGCGCTTCTCGCGCTCGTCTGCGGCAAGCTCAGCGCCAGCAAACCTGAACAATAAACTCAGCAGTAAGCCCAGAACAATGCCTAACATAGTGCTCTTTATTACTAATCCCACCAAAGCCGAAACCAAGCCAGTTTCATTGGTCATGAGCAGAACCAAGGCATTAGGGAAATAGTACAAAGCTACAATAGCGTCGACGAATAAGGTTGCCCACAACCGCTTCTCTCTAATGGCCATCTCTTGCAGAAATCCCATTTGTTCATCCTCGTCAGCACTTGAATTGGCGTCAGTATAAATTGAACCTAAGCAATGTCAAATATTATTGACATAGTGACTATAATAGACGACACATCGAGATAAAAAAAAGGCGTCGAAACATAGCTTCGACGCCTTTTTTTACTTATAAAACCTACATAATCAATCGATTAGACGTGGAATATATTTATAGATGCCTTGCACCGGGCCTACTTCGCCCGAGTATACGTTACCGTCTTTGTCTACAGTTACGCCCTCTCCCATGGAGCCGAAACCGCCCATACCAGAGGCGCGTTCGGACGGATGCTCAGACACGAAATACATAACCTCGCCCGTGCGCGCGCTACCGACTCGAAGGCCTTTGCGCCAGCCCGGATTGTAGTTGTCATCAGACTCGGAATCGATCGCGTAGAGCATGTCATCGGGCGTAATAAACAGGCCGGAGATGCGGCTAAACTGATACCAAGTATCCAGATGACCGCCGTCTTGGTCGAAGATCTGAATGCGGCGATTGCCGCGGTCGGCTACGAACAGACGGCCCTGGGAATCGAATGCGAGGGAGTGTGGAGAGCGCATCTGGCCGTCCTCATAACCCCATTCGCCGAAGCTCTTGATGAACGTGCCATCCGCAGCAAACTTAGAAATGCGGCTTATGGAGTCTGGGCCTGGCTCGTCCTGGAACTGCGCGCCATGAGTCTCTGCCACATAGATGCTGCCATCTGGGCCGATGACCACATCGTTAGGATCTGTGAAACGGTTAGGCGGATTACCGATTTCCCCTGGAGTGCCAAGGGTCATCAATAGCTCACCGCTAGGGCTGAATTTCAATACAGTGTGACCCTTGCCTGCGGCGTCCGGGAACTGCTCGAGCTCGCGAGCGTTAGCCGCGCGGGAGTCTACTACCCAGACATTGCCCTCTTTGTCGACGTCCATACCATGGGGCCAAAGAATAAGACCGGCACCGAAACTAGTCACTACATTACCATCGGAGTCCAGCTTCACGATCGGGTCTACATCGGAGCCCGCACAGGAGTTGGCACCACAGCGATCTCCGATCCACACGCTCTCGCCATCGATATCGATGTTGATTGCGCTGATAGAGCCCCATGTGCGACCCGCAGGAGGGTTGCTCCAGTTCGGCACTATCTCGTAAGGATTAGGCAGGTTATTCACCGGCTCAACATCGGCATGCTCGGCGGGGCCAGTAGCGCCACGTTGCGCCATAGCTGCGCTCGACGCACTTAGCAATAAGGCGACAGCGAGTGCTAATTTTAGGGGTTGGAAGCGGTTTGCGCGGGTTCTTGTCGTTGTTTTCATCATTTTCCTCGTTTAACACAGGTTACTGTGAATCAATCTAACACTTGAAAAGTCATATTATGGCAGTGCCTATTGGGGCTAGAAACATGACCTCTGCGGCTAATATTGTCAATCCCAAGCAGATCAATTTGGCCATACCCATTATTTTAGTGGGATTCTCTGAAAACCCTTGCTATCCCTTCCTTTCGTTCACTACACTGACTCACAAATGAATAAAAAGAAGCTAGCGTATTTACATAAAAGCGCTGCTCAGAAGGCGCTATTCGTCCTAGCCATAATGGCTAGCACTATGCTTTTAATCTTAAATTTGGGTTTAGACGTTCGTTTCGAAGCACACCACTTCGTGCTAGCTCACACCGTTCTCGAGTGCGCAGGCGTACTAATCGCCGCGATGATCTTTATAACAGGATTGTCACCTCTCGAGGAAAGTCGCTCTCTGCGCTCTACTGTCCTTGCCAGTGCTTTCCTAGCCACTGGCTTGTTAGAGTTTGCCCATTTAGTAACGTTTGACGGCACTTTCGCCCAGTCATTGCTATTTTCCGAGGCCATTAGCGAAAAACTGACCATTGCGGCACAGATATTCGCAACTTTCGGACTACTTAGCTTCGCATTCTGCCCAATACGTAGTATTGCCAAGCAATCCTCAAGGCTCATTTACACAGCATTTGCTATCGCTAGTGCTGTGATCATTACCTTCATTTTTCTTACCACAGAAGGTAATTCGAATTACCTCGAGAACATCCAGCCCAATTCCACCAATTTTTATTTTTTTACTTTCATCAGCATCCTGCTTGCGGTATCAGGAGCAAAACTTTTCAGTAACAGCTTACGCAACAATAGTATTCCGACTCTATCAATTGCCACAGCCACACTCATACTCGCCATGGCCGCTATACTTTTTGGCAACTATCAACATGTGAACGACTTAAACGCCTTGATAGGACATTTATACAAACTATCTGCCTATGTATTTCTCTATCGCGCGCTAGTACTTAAAAATATAGAACAACCTTATCAGGATATTCGTGATCTCGAACAGCGAATCGAATCTACACTAAACGCACTTCCAGACCTCGTTTTCGAGACTTCGATCGACGGGAAAATATTCAACTATCACTCTAGTTTAGGGCAGGACAAGTTGCTCGCTGATCCCCTCGAGTTTATCGGCAAAAATTTGCATGAATTCCTTCCGGACGACGCAAGTAAAATCGCCTTAGCAGCCATGCAAGAAGCAAATGAGAAGGGTTACAGTTATGGAAAGCAATACTCGCTAATGCACGAAGATGGCGAGCATCGATATGAGATATCGGCGTCTTCGCTCCCTATTTCGGACAACGAAGACCATTTTGTGATGCTCGTACGCGACATATCACTTCGCTATTCACTGACGCAACGCCTAGAAGGGCTCTTATCGCTTACTAATGTCAGCGATAGGCTTTCCGAACACGCTATTGCTCAGCTTGCATTAGACACCCTAGAGGGACTTACAAAAAGCAAGGTGAGTTTTCTCCATTTCCTCAGCGAAGATGAACGCGAGATCGAACTGGTCTCTTGGGGAAGTGAGACGGAAGCTAAGTTTTGTAAAGTCGACCAAGAATCCCACTACCCATTGGAGAAGGCCGGCATATGGGCAGATTGCGTGAGAACCCGTGAGCCTGTCGTAATCAACGACTATGAAAATGCACCTAACAAGAAGGGCTTACCCAAAGACCATTCAGAACTCCGTCGTTTTGTAAGCGTCCCTATTTTCGATGGCGAGCGCATCGCGATGATAATCGTCATCGGGAACGCCGAATATCAGTACAGCCATTCCACAGTAAAGGTCATTGAGTTATTCGGTAACGAACTCTTTCAAATGTTGTTGCGACGCCATGCTCAGAATGAATCCGAGAAGAATCGCCTACTCTTAGAAAGCGCATTGGAGAATATTCCCGTTGGTGTGGCTATTACAACGCGAGGCAAGGAAGCCAAATTCGAGTATTTTAACCAACGCTTCCCTGCGTTATATGGAGTTAACGCAAGCGACTTAGGCAAGATTGAAGATTTTTGGGAGGTCGCAATTGAGGACGAGAACTTGCGCGACGAATTGCTTGGAAAATCGCAAGTAGGCATAGCTCACGATGAACCGAACACGTGGCGCTGGGACCGCATTCCGTTCAAAGGGAAAGGCGATACATGGCGTTATCTAAACATACAGACCGTCGAAGTTTCCAATACAGACTTAAACGTTACCCTTGTAGAAGATGTAACCGAGTCGATACAGATTGAAGAAGAAATTCGAGTTTCCGCCACTGCATTCTCCTCGCAAGAGGGCATATTAATTACCGACGCTAACCTACAGATATTGCGCGTGAATGCGGCCTTTGAGAGAAGTAGTGGTTACAGTGCTGAAGAGTTAATTGGCAAGACTCCCGCCTTTTTTCAATCAGGAAACCAAGCCCCCGATTTCTATAAAAAAATGTGGGAGAAAATTGAGAAATTTGGATTGTGGCGTGGCGAAATTATTAACAAGAACAAAGAAGGTAAGCTCGCCCCCTATTCCCTGACTATTTCTGCAGTGAAGAATCGGCTGGATATTATCACTCATTTCGTAGCCCATTATATAGACCTTAGCGACATAAAATCCGCCCAGAATACAATCAGCCACCTATCATATTTCGACACCCTTACTGGCCTACCCAATAGAGCATTTCTTAAAAGTATGTTGTCCGCCAAGCAGCTGACATCCCATAGCGCGGATGGATATATTGGTGCGCTGATGATCGACCTTGATAACTTTAAAACCATCAATGAGACACTGGGTCACGAATCTGGCGATGAACTCCTACTCGAGGTCGCTAAGCGTTTACAGAACGTGTTGCGTGGCGGTGATAAGGTGGCTCGCTTTGGTGGTGACGAATTTGTCATCTTGTTTATGGAATTAGGTGCTGACGAAGAACAGGCTTCTCTGAAGACACAACTGCTCGCGCAGTCAGTCGTTTATTCACTAGAAGACACCTATGTGATTGGCAAGAACGCTTACTTCTCAACGGCGAGCATCGGGGCGACCCTAGTGAAAGCCCGCAAGCCCAATTCTCAAGAAATTTTGAAGCAGCTAGATATTGCGCTTTCTAGTGCAAAGAGCGATGGCAAAAATCAAATTCGCTTCTTCGACCCTGCATGGCAAGATAGTGTTAATAAGCGGGCACATCTACTCGATGAACTGCGTATAGCAATAAAAGAAAGACAACTCGAGCTCTTTTACCAACCACAGCTAAACGAGCAAGGCAAGATAATAGGAAGCGAAGGACTCATACGCTGGAATCACCCAACTAGAGGCCTGCTTCCACCAAGCGAATTCCTGCCTATCGCTCAGGAAAACCATCTCATGATTAGGATTGGTGACGAAGTGCTCCGCATGGGATTGGAGCAATTACATCACTGGCAGCAAAAAACCGAATTTCAACACATTCAACTCAGCCTTAACATCACTGCAGATCAATTCTATGAAGACTGTTTCGAGAAACAACTACTTGCTCTACTGAGCGAATTTTCGATCACCCCTGGCTCCCTGATGCTCGAGTTCACAGAGTCTATGATCTTAGGTGGAGTCGAAGCTGCACGGAAGAAGATCATCCGCCTAAACGCTGCCGACATCGAATTTGCTATCGACGATTTCGGCACTGGCTACTCCTCGCTCTCTTATTTGAGCACTCTGCCAATGGATCAACTGAAGATTGATCAATCTTTCGTACGAAATATCGGCATCATTGAAACCGACACGCAGATAGTCAAAGCGATCATTACAATGGCCAAGATCCTAAAATTGGGAGTAATTGCAGAGGGAGTCGAAACTCAGGCTCAATTCGATTACTTAAAATACCAGGATTGTGAATTGTTTCAGGGCTATTTGTTTAGCAGGCCGGTCCCGGTCGCCGAGTTCGATCAATTAGTGCTTAATGCCACCTGTGAACAGTAGCGAGCCTAGCAGAAGGTCATCGCGCTAACTCGTATGCACAGATGTTCACAACTGTGGCCAGATTCAGCGACTCAATTGCACCCGAACCGCGAATGCTAAACGCGCTGGCCTGCAAATTCCCGGGAAGGCCACGTGCCTCATTGCCAAAAATATAGGCATCAAAATTGGCGAAGGACGGGTCTGCTACCGGCGTTCCATTCATGTCTAGACATGCCAAGCGCGAGTAGCGTTCACGCAAATCCTGCACGCTTACATCGGTTTCGATAGGGACATGAAAAATCGCCCCCATGCTAGCGCGCACGACCTTGGCGTTGAATGGGTCCACCGATGCGGGGCTAAGAATACAGCGGCTCGCGCCAAACCAAGCCAGGGTGCGTAGAATCGTGCCTAAGTTGCCTGGGTCCTGCACCTCATATAGATAGAAGACTCGCTCCTTATCGATTGGCGCAGCATTTTCCAGTAATGCATCGATAGGCACTACCGCGAACACACCCTGCGGGGTCTTGGTCTCGCAGACCTTTGCCATCTGAGCGCTAGTTAGCTCTTGGCACTGCAAAGCACCTCTAGGCCCTTGGTAGTCGGCGGTGCAATACAAATGGGCTGCAAGTAGGGCTGGCTTGTGCGCTGCCGCCGCTATTAGTTCCTGTACTAGGTGTTCGCCCTCGGCAATGAAGCAGCCATATTCGGCGCGGTATTTCTTCTGCTGAAGTTTCTTAAGCGTGTCGATATTCATCTTCATTGTTCGGCCCCCTGCCCTAAATCGGCGAACATCGCCTTAGCCAAGGCCTCTGCCACCTTTATGCCATCGACTCCTGCCGAGAGAATTCCGCCGGCGTAACCCGCTCCTTCTCCGGCCGGGTAAAGGCCACGAGTATTCAGGCTCTGCAAACTAACAGGGTCTCGCGTAATGCGAATCGGCGACGAGGTGCGTGTCTCCACCCCCGTAAGGATCGCATCATCGCGATCGAAGCCGCGAATCTGCTTGCCAAAGGCTGGCAGCGCCTCTCTTATCGCACTAATCGCATACTCGGGCAGTGCGCTATCGAGCTCACCGAGCAGAATACCAGGCTTGTATGAGGGCACCACATCGCCAAGCTCAGAGGAAGGCCTGCGGCGAATAAAATCGCCAACCAGCTGAGCAGGGGCGCAATAGTCTTCGCCGCCAAGTACATAGGCGTGAGACTCTAATGCTTCCTGTAGCTCGAGGCCTGCCAGAGGACCGCCGGGGAAATCCTGCTCCGGATTGATACCAACGACTATGCCCGCGTTGGCATTGTGCTCATTGCGCGAATACTGGCTCATGCCATTGGTCACTACGCGCGCAGTCTCAGAGGTTGCTGCGACCACCGTGCCACCAGGGCACATGCAGAAACTATAGACGGCACGCCCGTTCTTGGCGTGGTGAATCACCTTGTAATCCGCCGCCCCGAGCATTTCATGTCCAGCGTACTTGCCTAGGCGGACGCGATCGATCTGCGACTGCGGATGCTCGATTCGGAAGCCAATAGCGAAGGGTTTGGCCTCGATGAACACGCCCTTGCTATGTAGCATGCGAAATGTATCGCGGGCACTATGGCCAAGAGCTAGCACCACATAGCGACTATATAGCGTTTCACCATCGGCAAGGCGCAGTCCCTCGACGCGCCCATCGTTGCGCAACAGCTCCGTGACCTTGCTCTCGAAGCGAACTTCGCCGCCGAGGGCGATGATCTCCTCACGCATCTTAGCGACAACGCCAGTGAGCCTAAACGTCCCGATGTGAGGCTTGCTGACATAGAGAATCTCATCCGGCGCACCTGCGCGCACGAACTCGTGCATGACCTTGCGACCATAGAATTTCGGGTCTTTAATCTGACTATACAATTTGCCATCGGAAAATAGCCCTGCGCCGCCCTCGCCAAATTGGACATTGGATTCGGTGTCTAAAATATTATTGCGCCATAAGGCCCAAGTATCTTTCGTGCGGCGACGTACGTCGCGGCCTCTCTCCAACACAATTGGATGAAACCCCATCTGCGCTAGTATTAATGCCGCAAAGAGGCCACAGGGGCCAAAGCCAATGATGAGAGGGCGCTCACTGTGATCAGCTGGCGCTTCCCCCACGGGGTAGTAGTGGGTATCGGGCGCTGCGCGGACGTGAGGGTCTTGCGCGAAGCGCTCCAGCAGGGCCGCCTCGTCTTCTACTGCCAAGTGAATAATGTAGACGAAGCTGATCACGCTATTCTTCTTACGAGCGTCATAGCTGCGCTTGAACACCGTAAAATTGAGCAATTCCTGATCTGGTATGCCTAAGCGTGTCAAGATCGCGTCGCGCAATGCTGCAGGGGAATGGTCTAGTGCGAGAGAGAGTTCGGTGAGTCTAATCATATCAGCAGTCCTGGCCGGTGGCCCCGGCAGAGGGTAATTGGCCTCTATTGTACATCAGCCTAGCGCCACAATGTCTGACAAGAGCGTAATGAAAGCGCATGTTTGCTTGCCTGCTTGCGGGGCAACACACTAGAATCGTCCTAATCCGCGAAACCTTATACGACTCTTAGCGTCACAAGCCGACGGGGTAATTCTTGCCAGTTAACCACGACAACTCTCAGAACGATCACTCCCAACGAAAGTCTCTATTAGAGCTAATCCCCAATGCGGCATTGGCCTATGACGGAGATCGTGATGCTTTCTATTTCAATGCGCTTGCGGCGCAGTGGTTCGGTGTCGATCATTCGGCTGACCCGGTCGAGCGAAGCTCCTTAATCCTGCAAGTATCTAAGCATGACGACCCCCATCCTTTGGACAGCGAGAACACGCCATGGCGCCGTGCTTGGAATGGAGAAAAAATACAAAGCTTTGAAGTTATCCTCAATGTTGGGGATCAGAATCCTCGTTTTATCCAGTGCTATAGCAATGGAATCTCGAATAATTACAATTCGACCTCGAGCGTTGTGGTCACAATGATCGATATTTCCACTACGAATTCAGATTACCTGGCGCTCCTTAATGACCAGGCGCAGATGCGCAGTATTATCGATGTAATGCATGCGGGCACATGGCAATGGAATCTTCAAACTGGCGAAACCAGTATCAATGAACGCTGGGCGCAAATTGCAGGCTATAGCATCGAAGAGTTATCCCCTGTAACAGTCGATACTTGGTCGAAATTCACGCACCCCGACGATGTAAAAGAGTCACGCCAGCTTCTCAATGAGCATATTGCTGGGAAAACCTCACACTACAGCAGCGTGTTTCGAATGAAGCATAAGCATGGGCATTGGGTGTGGGTTCAGAGTCGCGGGCGTGTTTATCAATGGGACACACAAGGCAAGCCACTTTGGATGGCTGGCACCAATTTAGATGTCAGCAACGTCCGTGCAGCCGAAATCGAGGCGCGCTCCTCGCAAGCCTATATGCAGGCCCTAATCGACTCATCATCCGATATTGCAATTATCGCAACAGATACGGAAGGTTTAATTACCGTATTCAACACCGGTGCCGAGAAACTCTTGGGTTACTCTGAGCAAGATGTTGTAGGAAAACTCACGCCCGCCCCTTTCCACCTCGAGTCTGAGGCCATAGTGCGAGGAAAGGAGCTTAGCGAGGCTGTGGGTTATGAAGTGAGCGGTTTCGATGTCTTCATTCACACCGCAAGAAACGGTAAATCCGAGACGCGGAAATGGACCTACGTTTGCAAGTCTGGCGAGCATCGACGAGTTAGCCTTACTGTAAGTGCGATGCGTGATGAAGATAGGAAAGTGATCGGTTTTCTTGGCATAGCAATCGATGAAACCGCGCAACTCGCCGCGGAAGAGCAAGCACAGCTTGCCGCACAACGCTTTGCTGGCGCGTTTGATTCCACTGCTGTAGGAATGGCTCTGGTATCCCTAGACGGACGCTGGATGGAAGTCAATGACGCTCTCTGCGAAATGCTTGAATACAGCCGCGAAGAACTTCTTGTAACGGATTTTCAGACACTAACCCATCCCGATGATTTGCAAAATGATTTGAAATTGCTGGAGAAACTACTTGCCGGTGAGATTCCAAATTACCAGATGGAGAAGCGCTACTTTCGAAAGACTGGCGCACTCATCCAATCCAAGCTATGGGTCGCCTTAGTAAGAAACCGTCTGGGTGAGCCACTGCACTTCGTGTCCCAAATCCAGAATATCACTGACGAGTATCTAGCCAAAAAGGCACTTCAGAGCAGTGAGGGTCGCCTGCGCGGCCTTTTCGACCTCTCGCCTGTTGGCATTAGTTTGATGGATTTTAAAACGGGCAAGCAATTAGAGGCGAACAACGCGCTGATCGCTCCTACTGGCTATAGCAGAAAAGAGTTCATGGCACTTACAGATCGTGAGCTCACGCCCCGTGAGTACGCTCCACTAATTAAGAATTCCATAGAACAGCTGCGCACCATTGGGCGTTTCACTCCGTTCGAGAAAGAATATATACGCAAAGACGGGACTCGCTATCCGATACTCGCACAAGGCATCCTGATGAAAGATCCTACAGGGCGCGAAGTCGTCTGGTCGCTCGCCGAGAACATCAGTGATCGTAAGCGCCTAGACCAAATTAAGAGCGAGTTTGTCTCTACGGTGAGCCATGAATTGCGTACGCCTCTGACCTCTATTTCTGGCGCACTTTCGCTCGTTATCAGTGGCGTCTTAGGCGAGGTCAACGAAGAAGTATGCGCGATGCTCAAGATCGCCGCGAAGAGCAGCGCTCGCCTCAGTGCCTTGGTTAACGATCTGCTCGATATGGACAAGCTTCTCGCTGGAAAAATGGATCTAAAGATCGAGCATGTTGACTTACTCCCTCTGCTCGACGAGACAGTCAGTGGCATAGCCTCTTTTGCCCAATCCCATGAAGTAGAGATCGTACAGGTCGAGAACACGCCGATGAAGATCCACACGGACAGCACCCGACTTATCCAAGTGCTGACCAATCTTCTCTCCAATGCCTGCAAACACTCGGAGCGCGGAGGGAAGGTTGAACTCCACCACGCAGCCGGCCCTGACAACAGTGTTATTCTCAGCGTGGTCGATCACGGCAAAGGCATACCTAAGGAGTTCCGTTCGCGTATTTTCCAGAAATTCGCTCAAGCAGATGGCTCTGATTCCAGCGATAAGAAAGGGACTGGCTTAGGCCTAGCGATCTGCAAAGAGCTCATTGAAAGAATGGGCGGCGTCATTGGCTACGAGTCTCATGAAGAAAAAGGCAGTCACTTCTGGATTCGACTGCCTAGAGCCAGAACCCAACCAAACAAAGATAATCAAAAACCTGTTGTGCTGCATGTAGAGGACGATGTCGAATTCGCCAAGCTCGTGAGCCTACAAATAAACAACTGGGTCAGCATGGATCTCGCAACAGATCTCGCCATGGCCAATCGCAAAATACGGGAGAACCACTACGATCTAATACTGCTTGACCTGTTCCTCCCCGATGGCAGTGGGGAGGCACTCTGGGAATCTCTCCACCTTTCGCAAGCCGATGTCCCTATAGTCATTTTATCTGGCCACGAAGTCCCGCGAAGGCTCGCCAATAATGTTGCCGCAGTACTTGTCAAGGACGAAACAACACTGCCGAGAATCATCTCGACACTGCAACATATTTTCGAAATGGGGGAAGCATAGATGCGCAGATTACAGAGAATAGTACACGTTGAGGACGACGAGTCGATCCGCGCTATTGCGAAGGTCGCCTTGGAGCGAGTTGGCAGCTTCACGCTTCTTAGTTGTGCATCGGGTAACGAGGCACTAGAGAAGACTGCACAATTTGCCCCAGACATGATCCTGCTGGATGTAATGATGCCCGGGCTCGACGGCCCGACCACTTTGAAGAAGCTAAGAGAGACTATGGATTTGACCGAAGTCGCCATAGTGTTCATGACCGCTAAAGTGCAGTCTTCCGAGATCGAATATTACAAAAGCATAGGCGCCTGCAATGTGGTGTTGAAGCCCTTTGACGTGATGACCCTATCGGAACAACTAGGAAAATATTGGACGGAATTCAATGGCGAATGAGCGCGAAGCAAGCATACAGAAAGAGATGGCAAAACTGCGCAACGAGTTTCACGATCGGCTCATAGTCGAGCTAGAGGAATTCGTGGCGTATTCTAGCCTGCCAGATCAGGAGATTTGCCGCACAGAAACCCTTCAGAAGCTCTACGAGGCAAGCCATCGCCTTGCTGGCTCTGCGCTTACTTTCGGCTATTCAGATACAGGTAATTTATTGCGACGCTTGGAGGGCGCACTGGATGCGATCCTTAACCAGGGTGCCGAAGTTAACGTCCTTTCAATACGCAGACAGCTCAATGTATTAGCACCAGCCGTGGCCATCCCTTCCGAAACCAAGAAAAATCTGGCGGCGCAGAGTACTGCTACTGAAAGTTCAGCTTTAGCGCAGCCAATGTCAAATAGTGTGCTTTTATATGTCTTAGAAGACGACCCCTCTACGAGCGATCTGTTAAAGATTGGATTGTCCAGCTTCGGCTATAATGTAAGCACATTCACAGACATCGACACACTCTGCGACTCGGCAAAAAAAGAGCGTCCAGATGCGCTAATTGTCGATATCGAGAAAAAAAATATTGCTGAGCATACGTTGGCAAATGTCGCAAAACGTTTGCGCGAAGACGGCATGCAAGCGCTCCCTATCTTGGTCGTTAGCCAATACGATAGCTTCACTGAAAAGCTCGAGGCAGCACGCAATAACGTGGTTGCCTTTCTTAGTAAACCAGTCAACATTCCCGCTCTCGAATCTAATCTCGAGTTTGTGTTGCAGCCTCAGACGAAATCTCCCTATCGCGTGCTCCTCGTCGACGACGATATCTACTCGATGGAACACCATCGCTTGATGCTAGATAAGTGGGGCATCATGGCCCACGCTTTGCCGGACCCTTCTAAGATTCTCGACGTAATCGAAGAGTTTCAGCCAGACTTAATGATCTTCGACCTCCATATGCCCTCCTGCACGGGCGTCGAACTAGCCGAAGTAGTGCGTTTTCACACGCACTGGATTCACATTCCCATCATCTTCCTATCCAGTGAACGCAATGAGGGACGACAAATATCGGCCATGATGACAGGTGGCGACGACTTCATCGTAAAGCCTGTAGTGGAAGAGAATTTCGTCGCCACCATCATGAGCCGTGCACAACGTGCAAGACAATTGGCAGAGCTGATGACACGGGACAGCCTCACTGGCCTGCTCAAGCACACTGAGATAAAAGAGCGGCTTGGACACGAATATTCCCGCGCAGACCGGAATAAGAGTGTTGTCAGCGTGGCAATGCTTGATATCGATAAATTCAAGCGTGTGAACGACAGCTACGGGCACCAAACCGGCGACGTCGTCATCGCAACGCTCGCTCACCTATTGCGTCGCGGACTACGCGCAACAGACATTGTTGGGCGCTATGGCGGAGAAGAGTACCTAGTAATATTGCCAGACACGGATGCCGAGAGAGCCGCGATCAAACTAAACTCGCTACGCAAGGAGTTCGAGAAGGTGAAGTTCCGCCATAAGAACGAAGTGTTTACCTCTAGCTTTAGCGGCGGTATCTGCCAATCGGATAAAGTGAAAAACATCGACGAATTCTTAGAGCAAGCCGACCTAGCGCTGTATCGAGCGAAAGAGCGCGGCCGGAACCAGATTGTACAGTCCGACGATACGGACTAGACTCGCCCCCTCCTCCACACACAAAAAGCGACCCCATGGCCCGTTCGAAAAGCAGTAATCGTTGGCTCGAAGAGCATGTGAATGACCCCTATGTGAAAAAGGCACAGGTCGATGGCTATCGTTCCCGCGCCAGTTATAAACTCTTAGAGTTGATCGACAAGGACAGATTAATTAAGCCGGGGATGACGGTTCTGGACTTGGGTTCGACACCTGGCGGCTGGTCGCAAGTGGTGGCACCACTGCTTGGCAAGCAGGGCAAAACCATTGCCTCTGACATACTGCCAATGGACCCAATTGCGGATGTTATTTTTATCGAAGGGGATTTCACAGAGCAGGAAGTGTTCGACGCGATACTTGCACAGCTAGATAAGGACAAAGCGGATTTGGTGATGTCAGACATGGCCCCCAATATTAGCGGCGTAGACGCTGCAGACCAAGCCAGCTCCATGTATCTAGTGGAGCTAGCCCTCGACATGGCTGTCGCTGTGTTAAAGCCTGGCGCTAATTATGTGGCAAAGGTCTTCCACGGCGAGGGCTACGATCAATACTTGAAGGACATGCGCGAACACTTCGACAAAGTAGTGGTGCGCAAGCCAGATGCCTCGCGCTCGCGCTCACGCGAGGTCTACGTTGTCGGCAAAGGCTTCAAGTCCTAGTTACTTAATTTTAGACTTGCGCTTATTGCGCTCATTCAGGGCGAGAAATTCTACCAGTTCTGCCTCAGCCCACTTATTCGCCTCTTCTTCAGTCGCAAAACCATCCTGCGTCTTGGACACGACATTGCGCTTGGAGCTTGCGCGACGCAATATCTCTGCACGCCACAGGCCGCTGGTCTCGTCCTTACTTACTTGGGAGTTGTATCTCTTATTGGTGCTCATTACTTGGTCCTGTGTCTGCCCGGCTCGGGCCTTTGATTAGGGCGCTACTTATACCCGAAGGGGCCGCCACTGACCAGTGTAAGTTCCTTGCGCATAAATACTTCCGTTTTCTGTGGCGATATTGTCTACTGTTGTTATTGCCCCGCGACGAGTAAGTCCATGTCTAAAGTAAGCCGCTATACCCCCGCCACCGCCATCGCAGTTGTCGTTGCCAATATGGTAGGCACAGGGGTATTCACTAGCCTCGGCTTCCAAATCATCGACATCAAATCCAGCTTCGTTCTGTTGATGCTATGGCTCGTTGGCGGCATTGCAGCAATGTGCGGCGCACTGACCTATGCCGAACTAGCCAGCCGCATGCCCCGCTCGGGCGGCGAATATAATTTCCTCAGTCAGATCTATCACCCCTCTATCGGTTTCGTTTCCGGCTGGGTCTCGCTGACGGTGGGCTTCGCGGCGCCTACAGCATTGGCGGCGATGACCTTCGCGGCCTACTTCGATTCGGCCGTGGGTGCCAGCATTCCTATCAATCGTAGCTTAGCCGCTGTGGTTCTGGTGGGCGTACTCACATTCGTGCACGGGCGTAACCACGCCGCCAGCAGTGGTTTGCAGAATTGGTTCACGATTATCAAGGTCTTGTTGATCGCCCTATTCGTGGTGGCTGTATACAGCAGCGTTATAACTCCCCAGGAAGTGCACTTATTGCCTAGAAGTGGCGATGGTGCCTTGTTAGCCTCTAGCGCATTCGCTGTATCGCTGATCTATGTTAACTATGCCTACACGGGCTGGAATGCCGCCACTTATATTACTGGTGAGATCGAGCGACCCGAGCGCTCAGTCCCTATAGTTCTCATCGGTGGCACCGCTATCGTCATCGTGTTGTATTTGGCCCTTAACGCGACATTCCTCTATGCCGTGCCAATGGAAGCGCTAGAGGGGCGCATCGAGATCGGTGTTATTGTCGCCGAACAGACCTTCGGCCCAATCGGCGCGATGCTGATGGGCGCGCTACTTTCCCTACTATTGATCTCAACAGTCAGCGCAATGCTAATGGCCGGCCCACGCGTGCTTCAAGTAATGGGGGAAGATTTTCGACTGTTCCGCATTCTCGCGGTTAAAAATGCCGGCGGTGTGCCCCGCACTGCCATTTACGTGCAGGGGCTAATCGCAATACTGTTCATCGTCACCTCCACCTTCGACTCTGTGCTGGTATTCTCCGGATTCATCCTCGGCTTGAGCTCGCTGGCCACTGTGCTGGGCGTGTTCGTGCTGCGCTTTCGTAAAGGCAAAGACGAGCACGAAGGCGTGACCTCATATCGCACCTGGGCCTACCCCCTACCGCCACTTCTGTATAGTGCCATCATGTTGTGGACGCTCTGGTTTATCTCCGTTAATCGGCCAATAGAGGCGGCAGTCGCAGCAATCGTGATAATCCTCGGTTTCGTCAGCTACGTCATCACCGAACGGCTCTCTGCCGCGCGCGCATAAATTTAGTACACTGCGTTGACGAAACCTTCAATTAGGAGCTCCCATGTCTCGATGGATTAAAGTAGACGAAGACATCAATCAATACATCAACGACCATCTCGCACCGGAACATCCCGTGCTACAGGAGTTGCATAAAAAAACCTCTGTAATGGAAGGCGCGGGGATGCAGATATCCCACGAGCAGGCCCAATTCATGAGTGTCTTGCTCAAGTCTATCCGCGCGAATAATACCCTCGAGATCGGAGTTTTTACCGGTTATAGCACGCTGATTACCGCGCTCGCTTTGCCAGCAGACGGCCGCATCATTGCCTGCGATATCAGTGAGGAATGGACGAATATTGCCAAGCCCTTCTGGGCAGCCGCGGGGGTAAGCGACAAGATCGAGCTGCGCCTTGCGCCAGCAACGCAAACCCTTAGTGAATTGATTAAATGCGGGGGTTCCGGTCAGTTCGACTTCGCGTTCATTGACGCCGACAAAACCGGATATGAAGATTACTATGAATTGACCCTGGAGCTACTGCGCCCCGGCGGCCTAATCGCACTAGATAACTGCCTGTGGGGAGGCTCGGTGATCGACCTCGACGATCAAAGCGAGGACACCAAGGCGCTGCGCAAACTCAACGACAAGATCAGCAGTGACCGACGGGTACAGGCCTATTTGGCCCCTGTTGGCGATGGCATCTACCTAGCGTCCAAATTATAGCCTGACCACAACCTCGTATAGCAGCAGCGCTGTCAGTACGAATATGGCAAGCACGCCTATTAAGAAGATGTTTCGGCGCTTTGGTACCACGTTAGGGCCGGTATGAATCCAGGCATGGAACAACCGGCTTAATGCGAACACCCACGCGGCCAGCAGCGCCAAGACACCCACCGCATCTAGCTCAATTAGGGCGATTACCAGCACATAAAAGAGAACCGGTACTTCGAATTGGTTGCGGATATTATTGTTGATCTTCTGCACATACTCCGGCCATGCATCGTCATGCAGTGCGCGGCGTGCATTGTCAACTTCGCCTGCGCGAAGGGCTTTGATCTTGGCAAGAATCAAGGCGCTATACACGGTCAAGGTCAGGCAGATTTGTAGCAATACCGGCAGGTATAGCCAATTGGGATTCATCATTTATCGCTCCAACCAATGCAAAATGCCGCCGTGGATATTCGCCACTTTCTCATGCCCAACCTCCTTCAGGATAGTGATCGCCATCGACGAGCGCTTGCCGGAACGGCACAGAGTAACCACCGGCTTATCCTTTGGTACTTCACCCACCCGCGCACGTAGTTCGCTCAGGGGAATGACGGTGACGCGTTCCAGCCCAACTATTGGCGCACCAATCTCCTCGGCCTCGCGCACATCCAATACCGTCAGCTCTGCTTGATGCTGTAGCACCCACTCCGGCTCAACCTCGGGTATGCCCGCGAAGGTAACCCGCAATTCAGCCCAGTCCGGCTCCTCTGGCAATTTACCATTGGCTGGCTTGCCACTGCGCAGATTGTTCGGCAGCGCCTCGTCTATCTTCTTGGGGTGAGGCAATTGCATTGCCTTCATATACTCCACGAAGTCGCGCTCATTGGCGCCACCACCCACACGAGGATTGAATCGCTTCTCCTCCTCTACGGAAGATCGAGTACGCCCGTTGTAGTCATGGGCGGGATAGACGGCGTAGCCATCTGGAAGGGAGAATATTTGTTCAGTTATGGAATGATATAAACGCGCTGGGTCGCCCTGTTGAAAATCGCTACGGCCACAGCCCCGAATCAAGAGAGCGTCGCCAGTAAACACCATCTGCTGCTGCGCAAGAACAAAGCTAGTACAACCGCTGGTATGCCCAGGCGTCGCCCGCGCCTCAAGCTCTACCCCTTGCACTCCGAAGCGCTGCCCATCTTGGAGCAAGAGATCGACATTCTCGGCACCTGCACTCGCAGAGATCGCGATTTTACAGCCTGTCTTTTGCTTCAGTAACCACGCAGCCGTAATATGGTCTGCGTGGGCATGTGTGTCCACTACCAGCTTTAGTTGCAAGCCCAGTTCGTCGAGTAAGGCTAAGTCGCGTGAGGCTTGCTCGAATACAGGATCGATCAGCAGTGCCTCATGGCTAGCTTCATCGGCAAGCAGATAAGTATAGGTAGATGAGCTAGCGTCGAAGAGTTGTCTGAATAACATCGTAGCTCCATTGTCTATGCCGCTTGATGCGACTTAGCACGTGGGGAGTATAGCCCCACACTCACGATGCTGCCTCTGTGAATGTGGAGCCGCTTAATACTGAAACTCTATACTAGCAAACACACGGTGCTTATCGTATTGATAGATATCAAAATTATCGCGTTGATCTGTCAACTGATATTGCGCGCGCACTAGCCAATTTGGATTCAATCGATAGGCGATATCCGCATTCAACTTACGCTGCTCCCCTTCGCGCTGGGCCTGCTTAATGCTGCCGTCGATCTCGCGTAATCGGTTAAGACCCTCGTATTGGTTGTCGATGTACTCTGCCGCCAAGCCCGTGCTCAGCTTCGCACTCGCCTGCCAGCGCATCTCGGCACGCAACGCATGCCGGGTAGGAGAGTAGCTAGAGAAGGCACCGCCGCGTTGCAGATCTTGTCGATCATTCTCCTCGTAGCGATAGCGCGTCTTGAAAGTGAAATCACCAACGCTTTTGCGCCAGCCAAGTTCCAACTGCTGTTGCTCACCGTCGATCTGCGCATAGGGCTGCCCGGCATCGAAACGACTTGCGCGTAAGTCTAAATTCAGCGTCCCCAAGGACAGTGCTCGCGATACACCCAGCGACACCTGCGTTTGGTCTGCCACCTCTTCGGAGTCGAGCGAGGTGCGCGTTAGGCGTAAGCCTGTCTCGAACTGGTAGCCACCAAATGGCTTAACATAGCCAAACCCTCCTCCGAGCACGCGGCTATCAAGACGTGAGAACTCATTAAAGGCTCGATCGAAACCTAGAGCGTAGACATTGAGACCATCTCGAGCGCTACCACTAATTTGATATTGCCCAAAGACTAGTAGTTCGTGGAAAGAGTCACCTGCGTTATTACTGCTATCGAGCAGGTCGCTGGCCAAGCTAGTCGCATTGGAGTCGTCGCCGCCACTTAGGCTAACGACGCTGCTGAACCGCTTTGCAGGAGCTGGCGTCGATGGCCGCGCCGTTGTCGCAGCCGTTTCTAACTCCGCTAGCTTGCTCCGCGCCAGTGTCGCGACGCGCTCGTTCTCTTGCTGCTGCGCGCCGGCACGAAAGAGACGCATTGCCTCTTCGCGCTGTCCTTGTGCCTGAGCTAACAGGCCTAGATTGTATTGCACCAACACTTGCCACTGCGGCTTGTCTACAAGACTTTGAAAGCGTTGCTTTGCCTCGTCATAGCGCTGCAGCCGAAACAGACTAACGGCGATATTGTATTGCAGCGAATCCGTTGAAGAGGCTTCCCTCTCCTGCTGTTCGAAGTGTGTTAAGGCCTCCTGGTAGCGCCCTTCATTGAAGGCGCTGATGCCTGGGTTGGAGCTTGAGTCCTGTGCCTGCGCGGCGATGGCTGCGCTTAATATTGCGACAGCAAATAATCGTTTGCCTTGAATCTTCATGAGGTCTCCCTATCTCTCGAGTGTTTGGTGAACGTTATGCTCTAAAGAAGCGGCACTTCGCGCAGTTCTTCACTGATCTCCTCGATAGGCAGAGGCGACTCATTTGCAGGCACGGGAATCTCGTCAAGAGGTAGTGACTGCTGCTCTTGTACGATGCCCTGCACGGCACTATCCAGATTCGTACTAGAGGCGGGCTCTAGACTATCGACGATGGTGTCTGTCTGAGTATCGAGGATAGTATCTACTTGGGTATCGACAACCGCATCAGTCACCACATCGAGCTCAGGGCTAGGAATGGAAGGACTTAGGCTATCTACGATGCCACTAGTCGAGTCGACACTTGGCACTACCGTATCGATTACACCTCCCACCTGGTCGACCGTATCTTGCAATGTATTCTGCAAAGGCGATGCAGGGTCGAGAATGTCCACGATATTGCTTGGCAAGGAAATCACAGAATTGCCACCTAGGTCGACGTTGACGTCACCACCTACGCTTACGTTGGTCGTGCCATCGATACTGATCGTTTCCCGCACATTGTCCGCGCCAATCTCTGTCGCAACATCGACAATCTCGTTTACGTCACTCTCGATTTCCTCAACGACGTTTAATTGCTGAGTATTTGATAGGGTCGTAGGGACGTTATTCAGCGTACTTAAAGAAGGGAGCTCCAGGCGATTCACAAAACCCGCTGGCGTTTCGTCCTCCTCTATTACTGAAATCGTAATATCGAGCTCTGGCGAGGTCTGTTGTTGCGCTAAGGCGCTATTACAAAACGCCCAGATTCCAATCCCTGAAATAGCCACGCTCAATTTTAATCGCTTATGGGTATTCATAATGCCTCCTTAGTCCTTTACTGCGTCACTAGCCCTTCCTTGTATAGAGAAGCTACTACGCTGAATCCGAAAAAAAGCCCGGGGTGCTGTACCCCCGGGCGTATTACTTATAGATCGCTGGCGAGGCCGCCTGCAATCTCAGTCACACTGTTGATACTCGCACTAAGCGAACCGCTTTGCTGCGCGACATCTGACGCCTCTTCAGAGGACTGCTGCGATATCTCGCCGGCAATCTCTGTGGCCACATCAAGATTACTCTCGACAACTACCGCACCATTCACGGCATCGACAGTTTCCTGCGTGGTTTGAGCGTTCGATTCAACGAATGCCTGTGTGTTTGCGCTAATGGTAGCGCCAACGTCAACGATTGCTTCGCCGCTAGAAGTGGCATTATCTTCCATGTCTTCTTGCATTGAATCGATCTGAGCAGTGGTCTGTGTTGCCGCGTTTACTGCTGCCGCTACGCCTACCTGGCTCGACTCACCATCGTCGCTAAGCACTACTGAATTGAGCAGCACATCGGACGTTGTTTGCGAATCAATCGAAGTAGTGCTCTCGCTGACAGTGTTCTGTGTAGACTCACCAGCCTGTTGTGCGCTGCCTGTAACGGTGGCGCCGCTTTGTACTGCCAACTCGGTGCTGCTTTGCACAGAGTTAGACGCACTATTTTCTAAGGCATCGACTACTTGCGCACGATTAATTGTAGCGCTTGTTTGTAGAGCTGCATTTGCTTGAGCACTTGTACTAGCCTCCGTGACAGATTGCGCCAAGGTGTTGCCACCATAGATGCAGCCTGTTGCAAGCAGCAGTGACAGTGCCGTTTTCTTTACTCGTCCTGTAGTATTTTCGGTATTGACATTGCGCATGATTAAATCCTCTTTAATAAAGTGATTGCTCAGTTTTTCGGTGTCTCAGATTATGAGAGCTACCTGCTCTCCTGCAGACACCGCACCAACGTTTAACAGCATTTGCTTGCGCGCGCCGCCAGACTCTACTTCGACGACAATGCTGCCACTATCACTCCCTCGCAACTGCACTGGCAGGGTCAATTGATTATTGCCTGCCACAATCGATGTCGCCCAGCGGACTGTGCTGTAGTCTGGATATCCTGCCAGGCTTACATGCTCGTCCATTTGCAAAGTGATGAAGGCATTCTCTAATGCTTGCCCACTCACCATCAGCAAATCCACTTGGCGTATCTCTTGAGGTGCCACCTCGACGACTACTACATTGGAACCAATGCCTGTCGAAGTGTCCTGCGATGGAAGCGTGAACAGCACACCGATTGCCAAAACCAAACTCGCCGCTGTTGCCAGCATCCAGGTCTTAGGGGCTCTCGGTTCAGTGCTGCGGCTCTCCTTAGCCAACCATGCCTGCTGTAGTGCCCGATCCGCGAATCCTTCGCTTGGCGCTACGTTCGGAAGACGCTTGAGCAATGCGTTGTAGCGCATCGACTCTAGAAACTCCCGGCAGTGCTCACAGCTATCAATATGCTGGCGAACCGACTCGGGCGCTTGATCCTTCAAACGCTCGATGCCTACTTCGTTTACCAGTGTTTTGATTTGTGTGCATTGCATGGTCTAACTCCTTTGCTTCCATACACGGAACAAATGTCTAAAAGGTTCCATTAATTAAAATATTTTTTAACTTTTCTCGCGCTCGGTGTAGCCTAGACTTCACCGTACCAATTTTTTCTTCAATAATATCAGCGACTTCTGATGCCGAATAACCCTCGAGGTCGTGTAACAAAATAACTTCTCTATGGGCATCATCTAGACTCTCTAGCGCGCTGGCCAGCGCATCGCTTTCAAGCATTTGAGCGAAATCATCATGACTGTCGGCAAAATTGTATGTGGCGGTCTGGGAGTCCTCGTCATCGTTAGCACTACTGCTAAGATCAGAGTCGTTGCTAATGGGGGAACTCGATTGGCTGCGATGCGCATCGACGAAACGACGATACACGCACTTCAGTAGCCATGGGCGCAGCTGCTCTATGCCCTGCATCTCCTCAACGCGATCGGCAAGGCGAATCAGCACATCTTGCACGATATCCTCGGCGTCGTGCTCCGACCGAGACCAGCGATACGCCATTCGGTACATAAGGTCGATGTGAGGACGCAGCAACTGTGTGAACTGATGTTGCTTAGAATTTTTGTTGCGAAATAGTTGTGTAATGCTACCCAGAATCAATCTCTCCTTCCTAGGAAACAACGCACGATGATGGGTATAGACACACTATAGCGAGGTTCCTAGCGACTTGGGTCGTGTTTGATTACTCCTAATCCGTGAACTTGGAGCGGTGCGACTTCATTAGTCGTAGTATATCTTTCTTGGTGACAATTCCTTCGATGCGATTCTCATTATCGACAATTGGGATACAGGAAATATTTTTCGATAGAAACATATCGATTGCGTCGAACATGTTTGCCGTCTTTCTTAAGGTAGTAGGCTTGCGCGTCATGAAGGTATGTACGGGACGATGCAACAACATTTGATCCTTGTAGGTCTCGAGAGGTGTGCCAAAGGTAGGAGTCAATTGACGATAGACGTCGCGGTCCGAAACAACACCGGCAAGTTTGTGGTGCTCAACCACTAACACGTGGTTGAATTTCGCGCGGTCGAGAATATCCTTCACCATCTTAAGCGTGTCATCGAGCTCTACCGTTGCGACGGGATGGCTCATTATCTTATCTAAAGTCATACTCTCTCCAACGCGACACAGAAAACTCCCTTAATGTAGGCTATTTTAGGCTCGCTGAGTAACAATTCCACCTCACCTCGGTCTGATGTGGGGCATGCATAAGAAATCTAGCAAATAAACCGCCCCAAAAGGAGCTCTGACATGAAAAGCTTTTTAAAGCCACTTCTTTCGCGATCGCTATTAATAGGCTTATTCGTGTTCGCGCTTGCCAGCACTGCGAGTGCGGCAGACGAGGCCTTCATCTGGGCCCCGTCTCTCAATGTCGGCGATACACTGCCAGCTATTAGTGCCGTGGACCAAGACGGCAACGAGCACAGCCTCGCACAACTAAGCGGCGAGAACGGGCTTATCCTCGTAATGAGTCGCTCCTTCGACTGGTGCCCCTTCTGCATTCGTCAGCTCCAGCAGTTAGTGGAGGCCGAGGCCCAATTCAATGCCATTGGCTTCAATGTGACCACTATGACCTATGATTCGGTGGCAACCTTGAAAGAGGCGGAGGAGGAATACGAGACCACATTCCCCATGCTGTACGATGAGGATAGTGCGCACATTAAGGCGATGGGAATATTGAACATGCAGTACGAGCCCGGCAACCGGGCCTATGGAATACCCTACCCAGGGATCTTCGTGCTCGATAATAAGGGCGTGATACGCGCCAAACTGGCCGAGGAAGACTATCGTATACGCCCGGACTTCAGCCTTGTACTCGAGGCCGCTCAGGCAGTCGAGTAGGCTGCTCTATAGGATGGGACCTTGCCCAGTTTATTGGCGGTTGAGGTCCCAGTCATAGGGCAAGTTAGCGCGCCAGCGCAATGGCGCTGGCAGGTCACGATAGCGGTGCACGAAAGCCTCAACTCCGCCAGCGGCATCGAAATCCTCTTCGAACCAGTCGAATATCTGCGAAAAACGTGCACGGCTGCCATCGAGCTCCACCCCTTTCGTGTCATCCTGTAGAAACATCTTGGTTTGATCCTCTAGCTGCTGCTCCAATTTCTCGGCTCTATAGGCTTCCCGGCGCAGGTTCGGGCAGCTTAGAGAGGCACATACGATGGCAAAGTGGATGCGCGGCTCGCCCATAGACCGTAGAATGGCGTGTTCGATTTGATCGAGTGTGACTGGCTCCCCGGCGATAGTGCCGACTGTTTTTTTCCAGACTGGCGTAAACAAGGAGCCTGCATCGCGGATGCTGTCCATGGGCATATTGTCGATCACCATTTTAATGGCGTAGACATTATAGGCATTGATGTAGAATGCGAGACGCTCATCGGAACTGCGCAGTGCCGCAGGCTGGCTGCCCTCAATCTGAGAAATTAATTGTCGGTAGCGGGGGTCCAACGCAAGGGCCTCGTAATCGACCCCGTGGAAGCGGATGCCAGCGCGCTGCACTGGCTTTACATATTGCGCTAATACCGCATCGAGCAAGTCCCAGTCATCAGCCTGCGCCGGGTTGGGGCTGAGCAATACAACGGCGAGAGTCATTACTCCACAGAGCACATTACTACTCAATGTATCGTGCACAAACTGGGTGATCGGCATTTTCTCTCCTAGCGCACGGGCTTTAATTAATACGCACGAATAAGACTGTTGGTTCGCGTTTATGTTACACAAAGAACAAGATGAGCAAGATCTTGAGGCGCTGCGCAGTGGCGAGCCGCTAGCGTTCGCTGCGCTCGTCAAACGCTACCATCGTCAGCTACTAGTGGTCGCCCGCGCCATCGTCGGCGATGTTTGGGCCGAAGAGGTGCTGCAAGAGGCTTGGGTCTCCGTGCACCGCGCCTTGCCCCGCTTCGAGGGCCGCTCCAGTCTACAGACCTGGCTTTATACGATTGTGCGCAACGAGGCGCGCACGCGCTTAAGCAAAGAGTCTCGCTATGTCTCACTCGACGCTATGGCCGGCAGCCATGACGACTCGCTAGACGCCCTCGATATTCACTTCAAGAAGAATGGCCACTGGCAGAGTTCCCCCGCCAACTGGCACACCGACTCTCCCCTCCAGTTGATGGAGCAGGATCAGCTGCGTCGCTGTATCGACCACACCCTCACTACCCTCAGTGCCGACCAATGCGCCGTATTCACCATGCGCGATATTCAGCAAATGGAACTGCAGGACATCTGTAACATTCTTGAACTAAGCAACTCTAATGTACGGGTGCTACTACACCGCGCCCGCCTTAGTTTAATGCAAGTGATAGATCGCTATCAGGAGACTGGAACATGTTGAGTTGTCGCGACATTGCCAAGCAGGCAAGCGACCATATAGACAAGAAGCTGACCTTCCGTCAGTCCTTGAGCTATGGCTTTCACTTGCTCCTGTGTGGCTACTGTCGAAAGTTCGTAGGGCATTTGCGCACCACCATCGATCTTAGCCACCAACTATCCGGCCAAGACCAGCTCTCCGACGAGGAAGCTGCCAGCATCGCCACTAAGGCATTAGAACGAGCAAAGTCTGAGTAGTTTGGATTACGTGACGAAATCGAAAGCCGAGAAAAGGCAGTGACGGCTTTCTGAGAGCACTGCGCAGCTTGTGAAAACCGCAGCGGGCACACCCAAAATGTATATCCCGCTACAACACTAGACCTTATATTGCCTTAAGAGCCAATGCGATAGCGCAGCTTCACTACCAGCGTGTCTACAATTGGCTCGTTCCACGCCTCCATGAACATGCCGCCATACTCGTCGAACATAGTATTCGGCACATTCGCGCCACGGGTATAGACCACGAATAGATCCGACAACGGCGCGATCTCCCAGCGATAACGCGCCTGGAAGGTCATACGACTGATGATAAAGTCGTCCGGCGTAGCATTGGGCTTGGGCACTACTGTTAGATGCTCAAGCTTGTTGGGATTGACCTGATAGAACCTGTCCTCGTATGCCTTCAAACCAGTCCATTGCATACTAAAGCGCAACTGTTGCTTTGCAGAAACAAAATAATCCATGGTCAGTTTCGGTGACCACTGTGTGGCCTCGAACGAGGTGTAACGTCCAGAGCCCTTGTAGACCAAAAGTGCTTCCCGGTCGGTATAGTCGACATCGAGATTAAGCGAGAAGGTATCGATGGGGCGATAGCTGAAACCACCAAAGTAGGTAATGCTCTTTGGGCCGAGGTCCTCCTGATCCGCACCAATGCCTAAGCTATAGGAGAAAGGCTGACCTGGGTCCGTACTGTAGTTCAAGTTGATCGCATAGCGCTCGGGGATACGAAACTCACCGCTCCCACGACCAAGACTATCGTCGATGCGAGGTGGGAAGTAACGGAGTCCTGTTCTCAAAGAACTATTATCCAAGAATGTGTAGTTGCGGTTAAAGAACAAGGCGGTTCGGGTGGGCTGGCCCGATGTATTCCACTGGTTAGTAATATTCACGCTATTGCTCAAGGAGCGCAGGCCCTCGATATTGGACTGGTCGAGACTAAAGGTATAGTCACCCTGAATTTGGTCGTTGCGGCTTAGAAAGCCAAGGTCATTGATATCGAGCGTATCGTCTAAATAGCCTAGTGCCACGCGGTGCTGCCGCCCTTGCTCAGGCTGATAGTTGATGTCGCCAAACACACCGTTGCCGGTGACACCATCGACGTCACTATGCAGGTACTGACCATCGGCTACCCATTTAGTGTCTGCTGAGAAATAGTGCACATCGATGCCATTAACCATGGCATCAACGCTGGTATGAGAAACATTGGTACCCATCCAACCTATGGCGCGGCGCCCTCCACGAGAAGTGTCTTCGTAAAGCAGTCGGCCAACCGCGAAGTCGCGACCCTCTGCCTGCAGCTTTACACGGTTGCCCGCTGCGTTTTTACCGCGAATCTCCGAATCGTCCTCCGCCGCAAACAATGTACCGTAGCGCCAGCTCCCGTTCTGACCGGTGAGCTTAACCGCCCCTAGCAAGTCAGTAGGTTGACTAAGATCCGTTGCAACAGCAGTAACGCCAGTAGGTAGCGTATAAAGACCGGCACCGCCGATACGACGCGTGTTCAGCATCGTAGTGGGGCCACCAGGGCCCCGTCCGCCCTGCGAGCGCGGCGAGGTGTTGAACACGTCTTGCCCTTCCAGGAAGAAAGAGCGCTTCTCCGCGAAGAAGGTTTCGAAAGCCGTGAGGTTTACCACCACGTCGTCGGATTCCACATTGCCGAAATCGGGATTCAAACTCGCGGAGATCTGCGTATTTGAAGACGGACGCCAAAACACCTCGGCCCCTGCCCTCAGCTCCGCCTCGTCACGTATGCTGTCGTTGCTAGCAGACACATAAGGGTAGTAGGTGATCTGCGTGCGCGGCTCGATGTCTTGCAGCTCGAACTTGTGGAAGGCCGACAGGAACTGCGGCACGGTATTGGGCAGAGCAGGAAAGGACCATGTCTCACTCGTTGAGCCAACCTGACGCTCAGTGTAGACCCCGATGCGACGCGTTTCGCCCGCCACTTGCGGCAGAGACATCATCGACCAAGGAATGAACATCTCCGCCACCCAGCCGCCTTCGACCACACTGGTCTCCGCATCCCATGAGCCGTCCCACTGCAGGTTCAACTGACGCTCTGGCAGGATTGTCGCATCCGTCATCGACCCGCCGAGATTGATGCGCATCATATAACCGTAGAGACCATCGCCCGACGCATCGAGCATGAACACAAAGCCGTCTCGTTCTAGCCGCGTATCGCGCGAAGTCATGCGCGCCACTATCGTGTCGGCAGGCTGATAGTTCATGACTCCCACATAGATGCCGCGTTCCGTGTAGAAGATGCGGGTGTGAGTCTCGTAGGCGGTTTCCGCCAAAGTGTCGGGAATCACCACACGCATGCCATCGATATAGGGCACATTCTGCCAAATAGCCTCGTCAAGCTTGCCGTCTAAACGAATATTCGCGCGATCTTCATCGACTTGCGTCAATTGTGGAACGACTTCCTGTGCCAATAGCGGCGCCGCAATGCCGAGGGCCAGTATACTTAGAGTGACAAGGGCCACTGCGCGGAGCGCGTGAGAAAAGCTATAGGTCATCTGAAATTACTCTTTTTATTAAATATGAGTCAGCGTGGCTCCAAGTTATGGAGCACTCGTTGTGATTATTCGTGTAGGTGGCGCAATATACCGCAATAGGCTAGGCAATTCTCGATCAGATACAAATAGTTGCAATCATATTGACTCAACATTCAAGCTCGATACCGTCACTTCGTACCGCCTACGTTGGCCTGATCTTAAACAGGCCGAGACGCGTATACTTCTGCCAATCGCGTTAAGCTCTATAAGAGGACCCTCGTATCAACATTTCACGCTCAATTATGTGGTTTCGGCAGGATCTACGCCTTAGCGACAATCCAGCCTTAGTTGCTGCAAGCCAGGACAGCAGACTACTGCCCTTATACATACTCGACGATCACAACTCCGGCGAATGGGCCATGGGATCTGCCAGTCGTTGGTGGCTGCATCACTCCCTTAGCACCCTAAACGAAAGCCTTGGCGGCAAACTGCTTATTCTAAGAGGAGACCCAGCCCTACTCCTGCCCAGCCTTGCGCAAGCCTTCAGCGCAGATGCTGTGCATTGGAACCGTTGCTACGAGCCATGGCGTATCGCCCGAGACAAGACCATAAAGGACTCCCTCCAAAACGCAGAGCTGCAAGTGCATAGCCACAACGGCAGCCTATTGTGGGAACCTTGGCAGGTGCTGAAGCAGGACCAGACTCCGTATAAGGTCTTTACTCCTTATTACCGCCGCGGCTGCTTGAATGCCACCGCACCACGCACCCCATTGCAAACGCCATCGCTTAATTTAGTAGACGCGGAGATTCCTCCAGAGTTTAGGCAGAATATGGGAGAGCAAGGCATAGCGGCCCTAGAACTATTGCCCAGCATCGGCTGGGACAAGACCATGCAAATAACTTGGAGAATCGGCGAGGACGCCGCGCAGGCGCGACTCAAAGAATTCTTGGAAGCGGGCCTCGACGACTACAAGCAAGGCCGCAATTTCCCCGAGCGCGCCAATGTCTCGCGACTTTCCCCGCACCTACACTTCGGCGAGATCTCACCCAATCAAGTGTGGGCACAGGCTGAGCGCATTGGAATTGAGGATGGACTGGACGACGACCTCGATTGCTTTCAGAGCGAATTGGGCTGGCGCGAATTCTCCTATGCCCTGCTCTACCACCAACCCAGCATTAGCCGAGAGAACCTCCAGAAGAAGTTCGACCACTTCCCATGGCAGAACGACAAGACCTTGTTGACAGCGTGGCAGAAGGGCCAGACCGGCTATCCATTAGTTGATGCAGGCATGCGCGAGCTGTGGCAAACCGGCTACATGCATAACCGCGTACGTATGGTGGTAGGCTCCTTCTTAGTAAAGAATCTACTCACCCACTGGCACCACGGCGAGGACTGGTTCTGGGACTGCCTAGTAGACGCTGACTTGGCCGCTAACAGCGCAAGTTGGCAATGGATTGCGGGCTGCGGCGCCGATGCCGCGCCTTTCTTCCGCGTGTTCAACCCAGTAACCCAGAGCGAACGCTTCGACCCAAACGGAACCTATATACGCAACTATGTGCCGGAGCTTGCCGCCCTGCCGAATAAGTATCTGCATAATCCCGGCGCGGCGCCGCAGAAGGTGTTGCAAGAGGCGGGAATCCAAATCGGCAAAGATTATCCAGCGCCGATCGTAGACCTAAAAGAGTCCCGAGAGCGGGCGCTGGCGGCATTCAAGTCGTTATAGAATCAAAGGAGTTGATCAAAGGGTCAGAGTAACTTGATCGACCAAGTTACTCTGACCCCTTTGATTTACTCTGACCCCTTTGGTCCTAAAGCTTCTGCAGGCCCTGTTCGGCCAACTCTACTGCGCGGAATATTGCGCGGGCCTTGTTGATGGTCTCTTCCCACTCGGAGGTGGGGACGGAGTCGGCGACGATGCCGGCTCCGGCTTCGACGAAGAGGCGGTCGTCTTTGATTACGGCCGTGCGGATGGCGATAGCCATGTCCATATTGCCGCTCCAGCCTAGGTAGCCCATGGCGCCGCCATAGATGCCGCGCTTAACTGGTTCAAGCTCGTCGATGATCTCCATCGCGCGGACTTTGGGGGCGCCGCTGAGGGTGCCCACTGGGAGGGTTGCCTTGAGTACATCTAGCGCCGTCTTGTCTTCGCGCATCTCACTCTCCACGATAGAGGCGATGTGCATGACGTGTGAGTAGCGCTCTACGAACATCTTGCGCGGAACTGTAACGCTACCGGTCTTGGAGACGCGACCGGAATCGTTGCGGCTTAGGTCGATCAGCATCAAGTGTTCCGCAATCTCCTTGGAGTCTGCCAACAACTCTTGCTCTAGCGCCACGTCTTCGGCCTCGGTCTTGCCGCGCTTGCGGGTGCCGGCCAATGGACGCACGGTGATCTTACCCTCTTCCACGCGGGCGAGTATCTCGGGGGATGCACTCACCACATGGTGGTCACCCATGTTAAAGAACACCATATAGGGAGATGGATTGAGGAAGCGCAGGGCGCGGTACACATTCATCGGGTCGCCGGAGAACGGCACTGACATGCGCTGGGCGATCACTACCTGCATCACGTCGCCAGCCAGAATATAGTCCTTGATGCGGTTCACAGCCTTCTCGAAATCGGGCTGTTTGAAGCGCGAGTCGAAGTCCGACTCACTCACCTGACGAGCCGTAACCGCAGCTGGCAATACCGCAGGCTCTGCCAATGCATCTTGCAACTCGTCTAGACGATTCTGCGCCTTGGTATAGGCGTCGGTTTGCTGCGGGTCTACGTTCACTATCAAAGACAGGGTGCCGCGCAGATTGTCGAACACCACCACTTCTTCGGACACCATCAACAGGATATCTGGCGTACCAATATCGTCGTCACCTGGCGCAGTGCCGAGGCTTGGCTCTACGTAGCGCACCGAGTCATAGCCGAAGTAACCCACCAAACCACCACAGAAACGCTGCTCGCCTTGCAGAGGAGCAACTTTATAGCGCGCCTTGAATGCCTCGATAAATACGAAGGGGTCGTCGCTTTGCAATTCCTCAACGATCTTACCGTCGGTCTCTACAGTGATCGTCTTATCCACTACACGCAGCACGGTGCGACAAGGCAGGCCGATGATGGAGAAACGCCCCCACTTCTCGCCGCCCTGGACAGACTCGAAGAAATAAGTGTGCAGGCCACGCCCGAGTTTGAGATAGGTGGACAGTGGCGTCTCTAGATCCGCCAGCACCTGTCGAACCAAGGGAACACGGTTGTAGTCCTGTGCCGCGAGGGCTGCAAAGTCCAATGGAGTCATAGTGTGATGAAAAACTTCCTAGTGATTGATTGGCGCGTGACCAAGTTCTGCACGCATCGCCGCGATGGTAGCTGCATAGCTGTCGCTGTTGAAGATCGCCGAACCGGCCACGAACATGTCTGCACCGGCCTTTGCAATCTCGCCGATATTCTTGATACCAACTCCACCATCCACTTCCAGGCGAATCTGCAGATGGCTCTCGTCGATCAGCTTGCGCACTTGAGCCAACTTCTTCAGCGTGGAGGGTATGAATTTCTGCCCGCCGAATCCTGGGTTCACACTCATCAACAGTATGACATCGAGCTTATCCATCAGGTATTCGAGACAGTCTAGGCTAGTGGCGGGGTTAAACACCAAGCCAGCCTGGCAGCCGAGTTCGCGGATCATGGACAGAGAGCGATCGACGTGATTAGTGGCCTCGGGGTGAAAAGTGATGATGCTGGCACCGGCCTTAGCAAAGTCTTGGATCATCTGATCTACGGGGGAAACCATGAGATGGACATCGATGGGGGCGGTAACGCCATAGTCCCTAAGCGCCTTACAGATCATGGGGCCTATGGTGAGGTTAGGCACATAGTGGTTATCCATGACGTCAAAATGGATAACATCGGCGCCTGCAGCCAATACAGCATCGACTTCTTCGCCTAATCTTGCGAAGTCTGCAGAGAGGATGGAGGGGGCGATCAGGTACTTGGTCATGTCTTTGGGTCCCTTTGTTCGAGTTGTCGGTATTTTACAGACATTCACTATTTGTGCATGGAATTTGTGGTTGGGTTTGGGTTTAGGTTTGGTGGTATGGGTTCTGTGGGTTTAGTTTGGAGGTATTGGTTCGGTGCGGGAGCGCGCTGCACGGTAGGGCCTGCTGAGAGACGCCGTAAACCCGTCCATGGGGGCTTAAGCGCAGCATCCATGCTGCTTATACTCTCCTCAGGCCCCACCGCACACCACGCTCCTCTGGTGGGATGCTATTACGCTGGGATCGGCATACTTTCGACGTGATTACCTACTTAGGTGGTTTCCACCACAAATTCTGGGGTGGGGGCAGGGAGAGGCTTCAGTGCAGGCATCTATTTGTTCGCCACATTCTAGTCCGCAAGGGAAAAGGTCTCTGTGACAACGCGCGCCTACTAAACCAGAGGGGCAATGTGGGGTGCTTCGATGCAGGACCATGAGCCGCCCGGACGGCGGCGACTGAGCCCCCATGGATGGGTTCACGGCGTGTCCAGCAGCGAAGTACGCCGCAGTGCCACTCGTGCTACGGAGCACGAAATCGCCCTTTGTTTCCATATGTTTCAGATTAATAGTTACGGCCGTTTCCTAGCTACTCTTTTCCCAGCGGGCTCTTGCTTGTTCGTCGCTGGCGCGGCTCTCGATCCACTCTGAGGTGTCGCCTGCCTGCTGTTTCTTCCAGAACGGTGCCCGGGTCTTTAGGTAGTCCATGATGAACTCCGCCGCCGCGAAGGCATCGCCTCGGTGTGTGCTCGCAACGCCAACGAAGACGATCTGATCGCCCGCGTGTAACTCCCCTACTCTGTGCACCACCTGACTCGCTAGGACATCCCAGCGCCCTTCCGCTTCCGCTACTATGTCCGCTAACGCCTTCTCCGTCATGCCTGGGTAGTGTTCGAGGAACAGGCTCTTCACTGCCGGCTCCCTGCCCTTATCTTCCGGCTCGTAGAACTCTCTTACTAGGCCAGTGAAGCACGCGATGCCGCCTGCATTTGCGGATTCCTCGCGCAGCGCCCCATAGAGCTGCGCCATGTCGAAGTCTGCTTTCTGTACGCTGATCACGCTCAGCCTCCCGTCATCGGGGGGAAGAAGGCGACCTCTTCGCTCCCTTGCAGCGGATGACTGCGCTCGACTATCGTCTGGTTCACGGCGATCAGCACGCGGGATGGGTCCTCGAGCACCGCCCATTCCCCAGCGCGGCTTTGGCTTAGGTGGCGAGCCAGCTGCTCAACATTCGCTACCTCTGCTGGCAGTGCTAGCTCCTCGTTCTGAGCCCCGAGGGTCTCTCGCAGGCCCGCAAAATACTGTATTTTCACCATCAAAAAGTCCCCGATAATCCTGTCTCTAAGCAGCGCTGCAGCTAAGGCTATTAGTCCTGCCGCGTGAAGTGGCCGGATTTGCCGCCGAGCTTCTCTTGCAGGCAAATCTTCTCTATGACCATACCCTTATCCACCGCCTTACACATATCGTAGATTGTAAGGGCCGCAACCGAAGCCGCGGTCAAAGCTTCCATCTCTACACCCGTCTTACCGTCCAAGCCGCAGCGGGCGGTGATTAGAACCTGGTGATTGTCGCTATCGATATCGAACTCGACTTTCACAGAGGTCAGCATCAGCGGGTGACACAGGGGGATCAGGTCAGCGCATTTCTTAGCCGCCTGAATGCCTGCAATCCTAGCCACAGCCAGCACATCGCCCTTCTTATGCCCGCCAGCCACTATCAACTCCAGGGTCGCCGGAAGCATCGTAATGAGTGCGGTTGCGGTGGCCGAACGCTTGCTGATCTCTTTACCGCCGACATCCACCATGTGGGCATTGCCCTGCGCATCCAAATGCGTCAATTCACCCATTTTCTTACTCCACTAAATCGCTAATTTGCTTCGGCCCGTATTATCCATGTAAAAGCCTCCCATCTAAAGCGATTCATGCACACAGTAACTCCGCCAGTAAATCATCAATGCTAGAGGCATTTTGGCGCATTTTGCGTTAGGATTGCGCCTTTGTACAAAGCAGCGGAAACCCCTCAGCGATGGCCCAGTGGCACCCCCACAAGACGGTAGCGACAGTTGTCGAGCACAACGCTCGCTTCTTGATGGTAGAAGAGTTAATCAACGGTCAACTCGTCTTGAATCAGCCTGCCGGTCATCTCGAGGCGAATGAGAGCCTGGCGCAGGCCGCGTTGCGCGAAACTCTCGAGGAAACCGCTTGGGAGGTCGAGCTCACCGGCTTCCTCGGCTTGTACCAACAGGTCTCTAGCGTGGACAATATTTGCTATATCCGGACTTGTTTCATCGCCACGGCCATTCGAGAAGTACCAGGCTTGGCGCTGGACACCGACATCGTTCAGGCGCTGTGGTTGACCCGTGCAGAGCTGGAAGAGCGCAAAGAGCAAATGCGCAGCCCTGTTGTGTTGCGTGTTATCGACGATTACTTGCTAGGCAAGGCCTATCCCTTAGATGTCGTGCAAACCCTTGATTGAACCGGGCCATCTTAGCCCCCAAGACTGAATTCGAAACCATGATTGCAAACTCCACAAATACTGCGGCCAACGCATTTATCAAAGTCATCGTCGGAATGTCCGGCGGTGTCGACTCCTCCGTGGCCGCCCTTCTACTGCAAGAACAGGGCTATCAAGTCGAAGGCCTGTTCATGAAGAACTGGGAAGAGGACGACGACAGCGAATACTGCACGGCGAAAGCCGATTTAGCCGATGCCGAATCAGTCTGCCGCAAGCTCGGCCTGAAACTGCACACGGCCAACTTCGCCTCGGAGTATTGGGACAATGTCTTCGAACATTTTATTTCCGAGTACCGCGCTGGGCGCACACCGAACCCGGACATCCTGTGTAATCGCGAGATCAAGTTTAAGGCCTTCTTAGAGTACGCCACCGAGTTGGGCGCCGACTATATCGCCACCGGCCACTATGTGCGCCGCGCCGTCATAGACACACCGGGTGAGCAACAGACGCTGTTACTCAAGGGCTTAGATCAGAATAAGGACCAGAGCTATTTCCTTAGCGCCGTGAACGAGGACAGCCTCGCTCGCAGCCTGTTCCCAGTCGGCGAGTTGGAGAAAAGCGAAGTACGCGCATTAGCCGCCGAACATGGTTTCGTTACTCACGACAAGAAAGACAGCACCGGCATTTGCTTTATCGGCGAGCGCAAGTTTAAAGACTTCCTGCAACGCTACCTGCCCGCTCAACCTGGCGAGATCGAGAACGTAGACGGCACAGTCATCGGCAAACATCACGGCCTGATGTATCACACCTACGGTCAACGCCAAGGACTTGGGATTGGAGGCCTACACGATTTCGACGACGCACCTTGGTTTGTGGTGGGCAAAGACCTTGAGCGCAATGTGCTCGTAGTGGCGCAGGGCAAAGAGAACGAACATCTTTACTCTAGCGCATTGAAGGCAACCCAGCTGGCATGGATTAATCATCAGGTGCCGCAGCTACCACTGCAATGCATGGCGAAAATACGCTACCGTCAAGCCGATCAACACTGCACAGTCGAGGCAATAGACGACGAGACTGTGATGGTGACATTCCGCGCGCCACAGCGCGCCGTAACACCCGGCCAGACCATCGTGTTCTATGACGGGGAAATTTGTTTGGGAGGAGCGGTCATTGAGCAATACTTCCGCTAGGTTTAGCGATTGGGAATATCGCAATATCACATTGGCCGTCGTGGTTCAGTGTGCCCATTTGGTCAATACACTTGCCCAAAGCGGGCGCGCAGACGAAGCGCAGATTAAAGCCTGTATCGATCCTCTACTAGTTATCGATCCGGACTCGGTTGCGGACATCTATCCAGATGTCAGTCGCTTCTCCAATGGCCTGAGCATCCTGCAGAAATCACTCGATAGCGATGGCATGAGAGAGTTCGGCGAGCCCATGAAGTATGTGTTAGGCATGAGCGTTCTTCAGCAGCAATTGATGAGCGTACCGGAGATGCAGGCCGCGATTCGGCAGCGCATGCAGCAACGCGATACACTTTTCCTCGATAGCGAAGAACAAGACCACGATGCCGAAAGCCTCGCACCGGTCGTGAAATCCAACAACTACGACTACGCAGTGCTCGCCGCACTGTATCAAGACACGATCAGTAAATTGACTTATCGCATTCAGGTGAAGGGCAATGTGGAACACCTGCGCAATCAACGCGTGGCGGATCAGATTCGGGCCCTTTTATTGGCAGGTATACGCTCCGCCCTACTCTGGCATCAGCTCGGTGGGCGCCGTTGGCACCTGTTTTTCTACAAGCGTCGCATTCGAGACAGTGTGGCCGCCATTCGCCGCAATCTATTTTCAATTCATTAATAAATATCTTAGCTAGGACACTAACATGACAGCGAGCCCCTTAAGCGGACTGACCGCCATCTCCCCAATCGACGGACGTTATCGCAACAAGGTCGACATCTTAGGAAGTTACTTCAGCGAATATGCACTGATACGCTACCGCGTAATCGTCGAGATTCGTTGGCTGCAGTGTCTAGCGGCACATCCGCAAGTCACCGAGGCACCTGCGATCTCCAGCGCTGGCAATCAAGTGCTCGAAGACATCATCGCTAATTTCTCGATTGCGGATGCACAGCGCGTAAAAGACATCGAAGCCACGACCAATCACGACGTTAAGGCGGTCGAATATTTCCTCAAGGAGCGCGTCAGCAGCCATCCAGACCTAGCCACACAAATCGAGTTCGTCCACTTCGCCTGCACCTCTGAAGACATCAATAATCTTTCCTATGCACTGATGCTCAAAGACGGCCGCGATGACGTAATGCTGCCCCTGATGCAGCAACTCGTCGACAAGCTACGGGATATGGCGCACGAGTTCGCCGAGCAGCCATTGCTGTCACGCACCCATGGCCAGACTGCATCGCCATCGACCATCGGCAAAGAGATTGCCAATGTGGTAGCGAGACTAGAGCGCCAGCTCAACCAGTTTAAGAAGAACGAGATCCTCGGCAAGATAAACGGCGCCGTGGGCAATTACAATGCTCACCTCTCGGCCTATCCCGATATCGACTGGCAGGCCAATGCGCGCGGTTTCGTCGAGTCCTTAGGACTGCAATGGAACCCCTATACAACGCAGATCGAACCCCACGACTATATTGCTGAACTATTCTCCGCACTGTGCCGATTCAACACGATACTCATCGACTTCGACCGCGATGTGTGGGGCTATATTTCTTTGGGCTACTTCAAGCAACGCACTATTGCCGGAGAAGTCGGCTCGTCTACCATGCCCCACAAAGTCAATCCGATCGACTTCGAAAACTCCGAGGGCAATCTCGGAATCGGCAATGCCGTCATGCAGCATATGGCGGAGAAACTCCCAATTTCGCGCTGGCAACGCGACCTGACAGACTCCACGGTGCTGCGTAATATCGGCGTCGGTTTCGCCCATAGCGTTATCGCCTACCACGCCACACTAAAGGGCCTAAGCAAGTTGAATCTTGCGCCGGAGAAACTCCTCGCAGACCTCGACAATAGTTGGGAAGTATTGGCCGAGCCAATCCAAACGGTGATGCGCCGCTACAACGTGGACCAGCCATATGAGAAGCTCAAGGCTTTGACACGCGGTCAGAAGATCAATCAACAGGTGTTGGAGCAGTTTGTCGACACCCTCGACATCCCAGAGGAAGGCAAGGCCCTCCTACGCTCGCTACGCCCAGAGAATTACATCGGCAACGCAATTGATCAGGCGAAGAAGGTTTAATGCGCACTAAGTCCCTAAGCGGAGTACGCCCTTGAGCACAGCTCTATTGCCCAAGTCTTTCGATGTGGAGCATTTTCTTGCCGAGTACTGGCAGAAGAAGCCGCTACTTATTCGGGGCAACGGCAGCTTCGTCGATCCTCTCGAGGTAGACGAGCTCGCCGGCATGGCCTGCGAGGAGTTTATCGAATCGCGCCTGATCCTTAGCGACCCAAGCCAAGAGAATTGGACGCTGCGCAATGGCCCCTTCCCAGAGACCGAGTTGCGAACCTTAGCGACCAGTCATTGGAGCCTGTTGATACAGGCGGCGGATCAATGGGACGAAGGCGCGCGCACTATATTAGAGTCCTTCGACTTTATACCGCGCTGGCGCATCGATGACCTGATGATCAGCCTCGCCAGCGATGGCGGCGGCGTTGGCCCCCATTTCGACTATTACGACGTTTTCCTGATCCAAGGCTTAGGCAAGAAGCGCTGGCGGTTAGGCGGGCCTGTTGATAGCGACACGGAACTGCGCACCGATACCGACATGAAACTCCTGCGCCATTTCGAGACCCAGGAAGATTGGATCGTCGAGCCCGGGGACATTCTATATATTCCGCCGAATATTGCTCACTACGGGCAGTCCATCGGCACCAGCATCACCTACTCGGTAGGTTTTCGCACTCCCTCGGTGGCGGAGCTACTCGATGACGTCAGTAATGAGCTAATCGAGTCGCTGCGCGAGGACGAACGTTATGTCGATACGGATGCGCGGCGCCCGGAACGGGTCGGCGAGATCAGCCCAATCGTTACTGAGCAAGTGCTAGCACTGCTAAAGCAACGCCTTCTAGACAAGCCCCTAGTGGCGCGCTGCTTCGGCAAGTATATGACTCAGCCGAAATATCCGGATTTAGTCGAGACGCCAGCCCCTCTTACAGCAGCGGAGCTAGGCGCTTTGCTGGAGGACGACGCAGCGTTGCAACGCCATCCGATCGCGCGCTTTGCGTTCACGCAGGACGAAGATGGTACAACGCAGTTATTTGCAGGTGGTCACAGCATAGTGAGTCCGGCGTCGTTTGATGCCACACTCGAAGCACTATGCGACCCGTTTGCCCCAGAGCCTGATTGGGCTACCCTGTTCCATGCCGATGAGAACAACGCAAACACGATTCTCACGTTATATAATCAGGGCAGTTTGTGGATAACAGACACACTCGACGAGGAAGACGAGGCCGAATGACTTTTGCAAATTTACAACGCCTAGCACTGCGCGGCGCCTGCCTTTTGGGCTTGGGCTTGCTTGCCCCTATGCTACAAGCACAGAACTCGTCTATCCCTGCGGACCAGCAGGCGGTGATCGAGATAGTGCGCTTGCAACACAGAGATCCTGAGTTAATCAGAAATGCCATTAGTCCGCTGCTGGACGATCGTGGCGCAATCAGCCAGATCGATCACAATTTGATCATTAGCACCTCTCGGGCGAATCTCACCGAACTTGAAGCACTTATAGATCAGCTCGACGTTCCGCTTAAGCAATTACTCATTCGAGTAGATTTTAATTACGCCGCGGCAAACGTGCAGACAGCAGACGACGGTAGTCAATTGAACACCGTCAGCACCCAACGCCAGGACTACCCAGTGCAAAACATGCGGGTAACAGAGGGGGAATACACATACTTCAATCGCTATCAGGATTCCCCGCAGATTAGTCCTGTCTTTGGCCCCTACGGCCTGCAATTGCAACAAGATATGCAGCGATCGGAACAGAGCATTGCCGTGAAGGCCGAGTTGCGGGGTGAGCAAGTTGCACTCGAGTTTGCTGCATCGATGATACAAGCCGGAGATAGCACAGACATCGAACAGGGCCAGTCTCTACGTAGCTCATTAGTGGTGGACCTCAATCAGTGGATTCCATTGCAACAAACAGCAGATAGCTCACAGAACATAAACGATAGTATTGGTCCTTTTACGGCCACGACCACGCTCGAAGGTGGTTTAGCTATCCGCATAGAAGTCATGCCCTAAATCGTCTATTCCACCCCTTAGCGCAGAGGCATCGCGTGTCCCGAATTAGCGAGTATCTGCTCGAAACAATCCCCTATGATCGCGATTGCGCGTCCCTATTATGTCGTCTGCAGTCGCTGCCCGGCCTCGTCGCCCTTGATAGCGGCCTAGGGCTGGATAGCAACGGCCGCTATGACATCATCAGCGCCCTGCCCTCCGTCACGCTTACTGACACAGCGCAGCAGGTGGATATGTTTGCCCGCGTACAGCAGGCACTCGATCAAGAACGACCGGCTTCGCCCATGCCGGATGTCCTGCAGGCGCTGCCCTTTAGTGGCGGCGCGCTGGGTTATTTCGCCTACGATGGCAGCGCGAATATCGGCATCTATCACTGGGCAATCGTAGTCGATCACCAGCAACAGCGTACTAAGCTGTTCGCCCTCCCGGGCTGCTCAAGCCAAACTTGGGAGCAGGTAAAAAGCTGTCTAGGGCAAGAAGTTCTGAGCCCCGAGGAATTCGAATTGGGCCAAGCCTTCCAAGCGAACTTTAGCGCAGCGCAATACGCCGACGCGTTTGCGCGGATCCAAGACTATATTCAGGCAGGAGACTGCTACCAGGTGAATCTAGCGCAGCGCTTCAGCAGTCGCTATAGCGGCGACCCGCTCAGCGCCTATCTGCGTCTGCGTAAAAATATTCACAGCCCCTTCGCGGGATTCATGCGCACGAGTAACGGCGCGGTACTGAGCTTCTCACCAGAGCGCTTCATACAAGTACACGTCACGCAGGTATTAACTCAGCCAATCAAGGGCACACGGCCGCGCTCGGCCGACCCTGTGCGAGATCAGGCATTGGCCCAAGAGCTGCGAGAAAGTGACAAGGATAGAGCCGAGAATCTCATGATCGTCGACCTCCTGCGCAACGACCTTGGCACTATCTGCACCACCGGCTCCATCAAGGTCGAGCAATTATTCGAGCTACACAGCTTCAGTAATGTGCACCACCTAATCAGCAGTATTCGGGCACAACTGGCGCCTGAGCATGCAGCCCTGGATCTGTTGCGGAATTGTTTTCCGGGCGGCTCTATCACCGGTGCACCGAAGAAACGCGCCATGGAGATCATTGCGGAGCTAGAGCCGGACCCACGCCAAGTGTACTGCGGCACGCTGGGCTATATGGGCTTCGATGGGAATATGGACAGCAACATCATGATTCGAACCCTGCTTTGCACTCAGGGCGAAATCTATTGCTGGGGCGGAGGCGGCATCGTCGCCGACTCCATATGCGCCCAGGAATATCAGGAATGCTTCGACAAAATAAACAATATAATCAATAAATTATAACGCTTACTTAATGTTAGATTAGTCCGCAATCATGCGCGGACTGAACTTCGCAAAAGCCTGCTGTAGCTGCTTGTACTCGGTAACTGAGGCAAACTGCGGGAACTCGTCGATTACGTTCTGTGGCGCGCGGAACAACACACCCAAATCAGCCTCGGACAGCATCGTGGTGTCGTTATAGGAATCACCGGCGGCCATGACTGTGTAATTCAACTCGTGGAAAGCCTTAACGCACTGACGCTTAGGATCTTTCTGGCGCAGCTTATAGTCCGTGACCTTGCCGGTCTCGTCTGCAATCAGGCGATGACAGAACAGTGTTGGAAAGCCCAGCTGACGCATCAGGGGCTGTGAGAATTCATAGAAGGTATCCGAGAGGATTACCACCTGGAAGCGTTCGCGCAGCCAGTTCACAAACTCGGGCGCACCGGGCATGGGGCTCATCTCGGCGATTACGGCCTGAATGTCCGGCAAACCCAGCTTATGCTCGTTTAGAATACGCAGACGTTGGCGCATCAATACGTCGTAGTCGGGAATGTCGCGTGTTGTTGCCCGCAGCTCATCGATACCCGTACGCTCAGCGAACCCAATCCAGATTTCTGGAACCAACACACCTTCAAGATCAAGACAGACAACTTCCAACGCGATTCCCCTTTGCCAAAGGCTTAAAGTCAAAACGCGTAAATGTACCCACATCCCGCGGGCTATGCAAGGTAACGCGCTGTTTACCCACAGCGTCAAATCGTAGAGAATGCCACGCAAACGCAACGCGGACATTGCCGCCACAGCTCCATCGACGTGAAGGACAACATGATTACTGCTCAGGAAGTCGCCGCTCTCAACAGCAAATACCAAGAACTGCAGCCCAAAGAGATTCTCAAAGACCTCTTGGCCCAAGTCTCGAATATCGCCGTATCATTCAGCGGCGCCGAAGACGTGGCATTGGTCGTAATGGCCTGGAAACTTAAAAAAGACATCAAGGTCTTTAGCCTCGATACGGGTCGCCTGCATCCCGAGACACTGCGTTTCATGGAACGCATCCGCAAAGAGTACAAGATCGACATCGAATTCCTGAGTCCAGATGCGCAGCAACTCGAGAGCTTCACCCGCGAGAAAGGCCTGTTCAGCTTCTACGAAGATGGCCACGAGGAATGCTGCGGTATTCGCAAGATCGCGCCACTGCGCAAGCATCTGCAGGGCTTGGATGCTTGGATTACGGGCCAGCGCCGCGACCAGAGTCCGACCCGCGCCGATGTGCCTGTCGCTCAGGTCGACTCGGCATTCTCAACACAGGACAAGCCTCTTTTAAAGTTTAACCCCTTCGCGAATTGGACATCTAAGCAGGTCTGGGACTATATCCGCATGTTCGACGTGCCTTATAACCCCCTGCACGATCAGGGCTTTGTCAGTATCGGCTGCGAGCCCTGCACGCGCCCCACTGGCCCCAATCAGCATGAGCGCGAAGGTCGTTGGTGGTGGGAAGAGGCGACGGCGAAGGAATGTGGCTTGCACAAGCCCGCAGTGATAGCTTCGGACCGTTAGGGCAAAACAGGGATAGGTAACTTCGCGAAGAGCTGATCTACCTCGTGCTGGGAATTGCTCTCTAGCACGCGCTCAACAAGCTCTTGGCTCAGGTGTGGCGCGAACATCTTCATGAAGTCCGTCATATAGTGCCGCAGGAAGGCGCCACGCCGAAAGCCGATGCGCGTAGTGCTATAGGCGAACAGGTGGCTAACGTCTAGCGACACCAGATCGGTGTCCTTGGCCGCGTCAAAGGCCATACTCGCGACAATCCCAATGCCCACCCCTAGGCGCACATAAGTCTTGATCACATCGGCATCCGCCGCCGTCACTACGACGCGAGGCGCAAGGTCTTCCGCCCTGAAGGCCTCGTCTAACTTGCCCCGCCCGGTAAAGCCCGACACATAGGTCACAATCGGATACTGCGCAATATCGGCAAGGCTCACTGGCTTGGCCTTCAATAGCGGGTGTTCCTTAGGGAGCAGAAGCACGCGGTTCCAGCGGTAACAGGGCATCATCACTAAGTCACCCACCAGCTCCATCGCCTCTGTTGCGATGGCGAAATCCGCCGCACCACGCGCCGCCATCTCGGCGATCTGCAAGGGAGTGCCCTGATGCATGTGCAGGGATACGGCGGGGTATTGCGCCACGAAGCGACTGATCACCGCCGGTAGCACATAGCGCGACTGCGTATGGGTGGTAGCAATAGTGAGGCTGCCCGCCTCTTCGGAGCTGAATTCTTGCGCAATTTGCCGAATATTATCGACCCGCAACAATACCTCCCCCGCCGCCTCGAGTATCTTCTCGCCCGCTGGAGTTAATCCAGTGAGGTGTTTGCCACTGCGCACGAATATCTGCACCCCGAGCTCCTGCTCCAGCTGCAGGATCTGTTTGCTAATGCCTGGCTGGGAGGTATATAGACTCTGCGCCGCTGCGGAGACGTTCATGCCGCGGCGGGCCACTTCCCACACATAGCGTAGCTGCTGCAGTTTCATGAAGACGCTCCGCTGTGCCCTGTCATGCTGGGCCTTGCACTTTGTTGTCCTTCTTGTGATTAGCAACGCCGCTCGGCACATGTCCGGTGGCCACATGATTGCGCGCCGAGTCGCAGTGCGCCTCCTGATCGTCGAAGAAAACATCGGCGTCGTAGGCGCGCAGGAAGTCGCCCTTATCCATGCCGCCGAGGAATAGGGACTCATCGATGCGGATATTCCAGGCCCGCAGCGTCTTCACCACGCGCTCGTGGGTCGGCGCTGATCGCGCCGTCACTAGGCAAGTCCTGATTGGCGCCTCACCTGGGGGGAATTCCATCTGCAGTTGTTGCAAAGCCGCGAGGAAATGCTTGAACGGGCCGCCGGACAGAGGCTGATTAGCCGCCAAGAGCTCGCTGGCAGTAAAGGCCTCTAGGCCACTCGCCTTATAGATCTGCTCGGCCTCGTCGGAGAACAACACGGCATCGCCATCGAAGGCGAAACGTAGCGACCCCTCCTGCTTAGAGCTCACCTTAGAGGGCAGTATAGTCGCTGCGGCAACGCCATGCTCGAGCGCCAAACGCACATCGCCGCCATCCGTGGAAAGAAACAGGTGGCAGTTAAAAGCGGAGATATAACGATAGGGACTATCGCCACCGCAGAACGCAGCGCGGGTAATATTCAGTCCGTAGTGACTAATCGAGTTGAAAACCCGCAGCCCAGTGTCGGCGCTATTGCGAGAGAGAAGGATCACTTCAACGCGTGAGGCCTTGATGAGTTTATTGAGATTAAGCAATTTGTTCACAAGACCGAAAGCATCGCCCGGGGCGAGTGGTTCGTCCTCGTGGGCGATCTGATATTGCTGATAAGCCTCGAGGCCTTGCTCTTCAAAGACCTTATGGCTCTCGCTGAGATCGAACAAGGCGCGCGAAGAAATCGCGATCACTAGTTTTTCAACTGTTGTCTGTGTCATGGGGCGCTTGTGCTTCCTCTAAATAATCTGGACTGTTCTCTCGCTCGCGGCGAGGCGTTTAGTATAGTGCATTGAGCCCAATGGATATCGTCCAATTACGCTTAAAACATGGCAAACACGTCGTCAAGACGGTTAAAATCGCCGGCTTATGAACTTATGCAGTCTCCCATACGGATATTTGGATGATGAGTGAAAACAAGCCGGCAAAAAAGGCTCTCGTACTCTCCGGAGGAGGCGCGCGAGCGTCTTATCAGGTAGGCGTGTTACGGGCCATTGCGAACCTTCTACCCCATCAGTCCTCCAATCCATTCCCCATTATCACGGGCGTCTCCGCAGGAGCGCTCAATGCTGCGTCCATCGCCACCAACGCTCAGCGCCTCCGCACCGGGGTGCGAGCGCTAGAATATGTATGGAAAAACATCAGCAGCGAGCAAGTCTACAAGATGGACTCCAGCGGCCTCATTGGGAATGCCTCTAACTGGGTGTTCTCTTTTCTGCGCAATCGACGCCGCGACACACCTACCTCACTGCTCGACAATGTGCCTCTAGAGACACTGCTGTCCAAAGTGATCAAGTTTGAGCGTGTGGAGCGCAATATTCAGGCCGGTTTCATCGAGGCGCTTGCGGTCACGGCCTCAGGCTACACCAGCGGCGAGTCGGTATCCTTCTATGAGGGCCTGGACAGCCTGAAGAACTGGGAACACCCTCATCGACTAGGGGTACGCACCAAGCTGGGTCTAGAGCATCTAATGGCATCCTCGGCAATACCGGCGTTGTTTCCCGCAGTTAAGATCAATAGGGAGTATTTCGGCGACGGTGCGATTCGCCAATTGGCGCCCCTAAGCCCCGCAATCCAATTGGGGGCTGACCGCATCCTCGCAGTGGGCGTTAGCAGCAAGGTGCCCCGCCCTATTAAGGGTTCGGAGCCTGCCCATCCCTCGTTAACCCAGATACTGGCCCACATCCTCAATAGCGCCTTCGTCGACACACTGACTATGGACAGCGAAGTTCTGCGCCGCTACAACAAGATGGTGCCTTTGATTTCGGAGGAGCAGGCGGAAAAGGACCGCGACTTGCGCATACGGCCGATTCAACTACTGGATATCACGCCTAGCGAGAACTTAAACGAGATCGCCTCGGAGTATTTCGATGACCTCCCCCGCGCCCTCAAGCTGTTTATTCGCGACGCGGGATCGAGCACCGTATTGAGCCTGCTGTTATTCGAGAAGAGCTACTGTGGTCGCTTGATCGACCTTGGCTATAACGACGCCATGGAGAAGGAAGCCGAGATTCTCGAATTCTTTCGTGACGATCAGGCTGGCGCTAGCTGACACTTCAAACCCAGGCCGCCAATTCCACAGTAGCCATCAGGGTTCTTCGCCAGGTACTGCTGATGATATTCTTCAGCATAGTAAAATTTCGCCAAGGTTTTGATTTCAGTAGTGATTACCTCGTGTCCTGCGGCACTGAGCTGAGCTTGAAAGACCTCTGCGCTGGCCTGACTCGATCTGAGTTGTGCCGCATCGCTGGCATAGATAGCCGAGCGATACTGTGTGCCACGGTCGTGCCCCTGACGCATACCCTGAGTTGGGTCGTGGGACTCCCAGAACACCTCTAGCAGACGCTCGTAGCTAATCTTACTAGGATCGAAGAATACGATTACGACCTCTGTGTGCCCCGTCATGCCGCCGCACACCTCCTGATAAGTAGGATTTGGCGTGTGTCCGCCGGCATAACCGACAGCGGTGCTAAACACGCCATCTAGTTGCCAAAACACGCGTTCTGCCCCCCAAAAACACCCAAGTGCGAACACAGCACTCTGAATACCCTCTGGCATTGGCGGCACGATTGTATTGCCATTGACGAAGTGCCGCCCCTCCACTGTCATCGCCTGCTCTCTGCCCGGTAACGCCTCTTGAGCGCTGGGGATCGACATGGGTTTACCGAAAATCATTTTGAGACCTCTCTGTTGCAAAGAATTAGGCAGTTCAGAGCCACCTAGGAGCCCGTCCACCAGCGCTCGGCGCCTTGAATGATGACCGTCAATAGGGCATTATCCCGACTGAATTTTGACCCGTAGGCGGCCCGTCTTCCCTAATATTGGTTGTGACAGTATACGCCTTATAAACGCAGCAGAAACCTCCTCCAAGAACAAGTAAATAGTCTCGCTATAACCGATAAGAAGGAAGCGCCATGAGCTCCGCATTGATGAGTAACTACGGTAACCCAGAGCTCGAGTTCGAGCGCGGACAGGGCTGCTATTTATTCACCTCAGAGGGAGAGCGCTATCTCGACCTCACCATGGGAATAGCAGTCAATTGTCTCGGTCATTGCCACCCCCACCTCGTGGCCGCACTACAAGAGCAGTCCACGAAGATCTGGCATAGCTCTAACCTATTTCGCATTCCACAAACCGAGCGACTCGCGAAACGCCTAGTCGAGCACACCTTCGCCGATCGCGTATTCTTCAGCAATTCAGGTACGGAGGCGGTAGAGGCTGGGTTCAAGATGATGCGGCGCTACCATTACAGCCGCGGCGACACAGAGCGCGTGCGCATCATTGCCTTATCACAGTCATTCCATGGCCGAACCCTTGCGCCAATCGCAGCCTCTGCCAATCCATTGCATACCGAAGGCTTCCTGACGGGCGACCCAGGTTTCGACCAGGTACCGTTCGGCGACATACACGCACTGCGCGGCGCCATAACCGAGAAGACTGCAGGTATAATTCTAGAGCCTATTCAAGGCGAAGGCGGTATTCGCCTCACCCCATTCGACTATTTATTACAAGTACGTGAATTGTGCGACGAGATGGGTATCCTTCTGATGTTCGACGAAGTGCAATCAGGCGTTGGGCGTTCGGGTTTTCTGTACGCCTATCAAGCTTCTGGAATAGCGCCAGATCTACTTGCTTCTGCCAAAGGCCTAGGCGGCGGTTTTCCGATCGGTGCCTGTCTTGTTAGCGAGCGCGTCTCAGCCCCCATGGTGGCCGGCACTCATGGCAGTACTTTCGGCGGCAATCCATTAGCAACCGCAGTCGGCAATGCAGTGCTCGATGTCATTACCGCACCCGGCTTCCTGCGTGGCGCCATGGAGACGGCAGCCTATCTACGTGCCGGGCTTGCGGCATTGATCACGCGCTTCCCTGCCGTGCTCGAAGAGCAAACCGGCATGGGTTATATGATCGGACTTAAATGCGTCGTTAGTAACGCCGACTTGCTTCAAGCTCTAAAGGAACGTCACTTACTAGCGGTGAAAGCGGGTTCAAATTCTATACGCCTACTCCCTCCATTGAATATGACACGCGATGAAATCGACGAAGCCTTGATCGCCCTCAATGGGGCCTGCGAGGCTCTGTCGAATAAAAGTGCCTAAACATGACGAGCAAAATCTCCGCTGATAGATTTTCCAACGCGAGCCCTGACATATGGTCGTTGATAGACCTATGCGCGGATTTCTATTGGCAGGAGTCACCGAATTTTCAGTGCATCGAACTACGCTGCAGCCCAACACTCGGGGACGAGCTCAATCCATTAATGGCATTGAACGGAGCCACACTTTGGGACATTGGCTGCCTAGTCACAGGCCGTGGCCAGAGTTGGCGCCAGCATCTTACCGATCGCAAACTAAGACACGATTTCAAGGAGCTGATCTGCAAGCTCCCTTCCAGAGTTTCGTCACAATCCTCGCCGATGTACTACAGCATAAGTGGCAAGGCGCGTTTCGATACCGAGGGTGCTTTTATTGGCTATCATTGCTTCGCTCGCGACATATCCGAGCAAGTCGAAACGGAAGTCTCGCTGCGCCGCTTCCGCTCCGCAATGGATATGTCTGGCGACATGATCTACTTAGTCGACCGCAAAACTATGCGCTTCATCGATGTGAATGAAACTGCGTATACCAGCGTTAACATGACGAAAGAGGAGTTACTCGCCAGGCCGCCACAAGAAGTCTTGGCACAAGAGTCTCAAGAGGAAATCGAGAAGCGTTACGATCGCCTAATCATCGAAGGCGGCACCAGTCGATTCGAACGGGAAGTCGTCGACTCGAATGGCGAGCAGGCTTTCCTCGAGACCTATAGTCGCGCCAGCAGCATCGATGGCAACTGGATCATCATAGGAGTGACGCGCAATGTCACCCGCCGCAAAAAATCAGAGAGAACCGCACAGAAGCTGCACCGCATGTATTCCTCTTTGAGTGAAACCAATGCAGCTAGCTTGCGTGCCGTCTCCGTCGAGAGCCTCTATCATAGCGTGTGCGATGCCGCGATCAAGGGCGGAAAGTTTGCCGTTGCGGCAATATTCGCTATCAACAAAACGCAGCATCTTCAGCCCGTAGCTTTTGCTGGCGATCACGGCCCGGGTTTGCTCGAGGTTAAGGTACCGATCGGACAAGATAAACCCGAAGGTCGTGGACTAGTTGGCACAGCGTTTCATACGCAAAGCGCGTGTATCAGCAACGACTTCCTAGCCGACTCGCGCACCACTGCTTGGCACCAAACAGGCGCAGGCGGCGGTGTAGCAAGTGCGGCTGCGTTCCCACTTCTTTGTGCGGAGAAATCGGTCGCGGTATTGCTATTTTATTCATTCGAGGTAGGGACATTCGACGACGAGATTGTAGCGCTATTGCAGAGCATGGCGGACAACGTCTCCTTCGCACTGGAAAATTTCAGTAACGAGAAACAACGCCTAGAGGCTGAACGAGTGCTGCGAGAGAACGAGGAACGCTTTCGTAGCCTAACTCATTTATCCTCAGATTTTTTCTGGGAAATGGACGATACCTTCCACATTATGACCTATGAAGGACGAATATTGGGCGAGAGTAATTTAAACGCTGTAGCCGCGCTTAAAGGGAGAACACTGTGGGGTTTCGAGAACCTAGAGTGCACGTCGCTTAGTTGGGACGAGTTTCGTGAGACCCTGCTCGAGCATAAACAATTCAGAGATATAGAGTTCAGCTTCACTAATGCCGAGCAAGTTGTCTATTACCTCTCTATGAGCGGCGAACCAGTGTTCGACTCGATGAATCGCTTAACCGGCTACCGCGGCATATCTCGCGATGTTTCAGAACGCAGACGCATCTCGAATCATATTTTGTATCTAGCTAGCCATGACAACCTGACTGAGCTGCCTAATCGCAGCAAATTCAATGAGATATTAGAGAGTAATGTGCGACTCGCACGGCGCTATGAAGATAGAAGCTTCGCCCTATTCTTTATCGATGTCGATCGCTTTAAAGTCATCAATGACACCTATGGTCATCATATGGGAGATGCCTTACTAAAAGAGATCGCGAGGCGCTTACAAATACCGCTGCGCGTTACCGATCTTGTGGCACGTTTAGGGGGCGATGAGTTTGTGATCATTATTAACGGTGTTCATGAGCAAGAGGTCATCGCAACTATAGCCCGTAATGTGCTGGCAGTCTTCGACGAAAGTATTGTCATTGAAGAGGTGCATTGCGACATCACGGTCAGCATAGGAATAAGTGTGTACGGCAAAGATGGCACAGACGAGAATAGTCTTCTGCAGCATGCGGATTCGGCAATGTATGTCGCCAAGGATCAAGGCAAGAATAATTACCAGTTTTATCAAAACTCCTCGTCGGATTCTGCCCAGGCCTCGTAGCCACCGTCTAGACTAAAGGTCTGTTCGAAACCGCGCTCCGCGAAAAACTGTGCCGCCCCCTGGCTCGAGTTGCCATGATAGCAACACACAACCAGTGGCCGGCTCTGGTCGCTGCTTCGAATGAACTCCTCGACGTTATCCCCACTCAGATGCAGCGCACCTGGAATCGCGCCATTCGCAAACGAGTGAGCATCGCGTATATCGACCACCAACGCGCTCTGAGCGATCAACTCACGCGCCTGTTCTACACTAATTCTCTGAAAACTCATCCCCTACCTCACAATTTGTTGACAGCACACAATACACGAATGGATTAGCCTATGAAAAGGCAGTAAGATTTCACCCTCTACCGAATACGCACTCGCAAAGGCCTTAATCATGCAACGCTCTACGTCCGACACCCGCTCTCCCCTGCTCCACTTCACGATCGCTCCTGTCGTGCTGGAGTTAAGCGCATGAGCGACTCTACAGACCAAGTGCATCTCTGGAATTATGCCCTACAGGTTGCCGAGACACTTGAAGCATGCCCAAGCGCGAATGCCAAGACGATATTGCGCGAGCAAATGGGTACGTTAAAGGAGGCATTCTCGGACAGTGTGGACCCAGTCGAGAACTACGAAGCTTTCGTTCTGGTAAAATTATGTGCAGCGGTAGAGCAAGTGCTGATCGATGAGAGCGCTTGAGCTCAGTCGAGTTTAATCTGATCGAAGCTCGTCACTATGGCATGCTCTGACTTCTTTGCGAGTTTGACAGGGTCGAGTGTTGTCTCTTCTGGGCGCAGCACCCAAGTGGTTCGAAACCCAGCATAAGCCGCAGCATCGAGCTCCTCTTTCACATCAGAGATGAACATGATTGTCTCAGGAGGCAAGGCGATCGCCTCGGCCAGATTAATGAAGGATTTGACTTCACGCTTAGGGCCGATAGTAGTATCGAAATAACCAGAGAAAAGCAGACGCATGTCGCCACACTCTGAAAATCTAAAAAACAATTGCTGAGACTTTATAGAACCAGAGGAGTAGACGTAAAGGTTGCGCTCCTCCTGCTGCCAGCGTTGTAATACCTCTGGCACATCCTCATACACGTGGGCTTGGAATATGCCTTGTTTATAGCCCTTTTCCCAGACCATGCCCTCTAGCGCTTTGAGCTCTGTATCTTTACTGTCCTCGCGAATCCATCGCTGTAATAATTTGATGATGTCTTCGATTTTATGCAGAGCGATGCCGGTGTTTTCACTTAAGCGTACGAGCACGCGCATCACATCACGCTCTTCCCCATGCTCACGGACAAAATTGCCGATATGCTTCAGAGCGTATGGAAAAAGGACATCGTGCACGAAACCAATACTACTGGTCGTGCCTTCGATATCGGTGACTACTGCGGCAATCTTCATCGGGTCTCCAGTCGCAGAGCAACGCGCTGCGATCGACTTCATCGCAGCACCTATTGCAGTGCTGCAGATTAAATAATTTTACAACGAGCTTAACACTTACCATAACGAGCACGTGAGGAAAGCATGCACTGCCTCAAAATGAGGCATTAAGCTTAGCAAAACCATCCTCTAGTACTGACACTTAGCCTAATAAGTATATAAGCAGGATTCGGGCCATCTGCTCAGCTAACGCGATTCCAAAACCCACTAATTATAACGCTATTTAGTCCAACATACAGACTAAACCCTTCAAATAGAGGCTCTCTGGGAACGGCAACCCAACTGGATGATCTTGCGCTTGGTGCATATAGCGGATGATCTGCCCATGGCGTCCTGCGTCCAGCACTCCATCCGCGGTAATCTTTTGGAACAAGGGCAAGTCGATTGCCCCCGAGCAAGAGAAGTTTACCAACAAGCCGCCGGGGCTCAACAACGCCGCCGCCTGCATCGCAATATCTTTATAGGCCCTTGCCGCGCGCTTGAACTGCGCCTTGGTTTCCGCAAATTTGGGGGGATCGAGCACGATCAAGTCGAACAATTCCTTACCCTGTTTAAACTCACGCAGTAGTTCGAAGACATTCGCCTCTCGGTTACTGAACTGGTCCTGCGTAAAGCCATTACGCGCAAAATTCTCAGCAGCGAGCGCTAAGGAAGGTCCAGAAGAGTCGACATTGAGCACATGGCTTGCCCCGCCCTGCAAGGCAGCGACACCGAAGCCTCCGGTGTAGGCAAAACAATTCAACACTCGCCTACCCTTGCTTAGAGAGCGCACCAACTCTCGGTTGTCGTACTGATCCAGATAGAATCCCGTCTTATGGCCATGTGGGATGCTAATGCCGTAGAGGCGATCACACTCGTTGATCTCCACTATCTCCGGCGGTTCCTCGCCCCAAAGCACACCTTGGGTCGGCTCTAGTCCTTCGCGAGCACGTACTGCAGCTTCGGAGCGTTCATAGATGCCTTTGCAGGGAAAGAGTTCACGCAACTGCGCAACAATGGTCTCTTTCCAGACCTCGACGCCAGCGAAGAGGAACTGACAGACGAGAAAATCGCCATAACGGTCTACGATCAATCCCGGCAACTCATCGGCTTCAGCGTAGACGATACGACAACCGGTACGGCGCGGATCATTTAGCAATCCCTCACGGCGCTTGATCGCCGCCGCTAGACGACGCCTGAAAAAGCCCTCGTCCACTACCTCGTCTTGTTTAAAACTCCACACCCTTGCGCGGATCTGTGAACTTGGCGAATAGGCTGCAACGGCGATCTGCTGACCCGAGGCGGTGAGGATTTTCACGGTCTCACCGATCTCGGGCTCTGCGCTCACCCTGTTGACGGCACCGGAGAATACCCAAGGATGCAGGCGCAGCAGAGAAGACTCTCGTCCCTTATTTAAGTGAAGTGATTTCATGAGCTCCATCGAATCGCTATTTAAAAGACCGCGATTCTACTCTGTTTAGGCCTATCAACAAAGCCGTCGCACAAGTAGGTGTTGATAGCGCCCAAGGCTTCGATAGGGTTCCTGACGAGATAACTCAAGCTCCAGCCCCATTAGTGTGTCCTCTGGCATCGCCCTGCTCTCGGGGCTTAATAGGAAATCATGGATGACTCGAATGCCGCTGTGGCAGAGTATTTCCCACTGGGCGGCTTCGAAGCATTGCAGCACCTGCACCGGGTCAAGGGGTCGTGTAGGAGTGAGGCTGCCAGGGTTGGGCTTATAAGCCGCATCGAGTATCGCTGGCCGCGTCCCCCTAAGCAGATTCTTCATGATCAGGCCATGACGATTGTAGAAGGTTAAGGAGAGTATGCTGCCGACTTTAACTAGCGGTAGTAAGGCATCGATTAGCCCCTGTTGATCCACCACCCATTCCAATACGGCATGGCACAAGACTAGATCGTAGGGCTCGCCTTCGCCGGAGAGCTGCTGCGCACTCATGTCTTGAATCGAGCACTGTCTTATATCGACGTCACTCAATCCTTTGGCGAGGGCATTGGCGCGGGCCAGCTCTAACATTTGCGCTGATATATCGCACAGCACCAGAGAATGGCCTTGGGCCGCAAGTTGCAAGCCGAACTGCCCTTGCCCGCCCCCCGCATCGAGTATGCGTAAAGTCGACGTGCCGTCCGCAACAAGGGCTTGAGGAAAAAATTGCTCAAAATCGCGCTGCAAAACGGCCAAGCGCAGCGCCCCCTTCAAGCCACCATAGACATTTTTGGCGAAGCGCGGCGCTAGGTCATCGAAATTGCGGTCACTGTCCATAGACACTGGAGTACGGCGCCGGGTTGGACTGCTATTGGTCAATCAATCACCGCGCCGTTGCTGTCTAGTTCGACAATCGGGTAGCCCAGTGCCTCGAGAGACTCCAGGATCACACTCTTATCGCCCACCACTAGGATCAACATATTATCTAGGGGGAGCTTCTCGCGTGCCAAGGCGTCTATCTCGCTCTTGCTAATGTTATTGATGATATCCCGTTGCATGTCGACATAGTCCTCTGGCAAATTGTACTCGACGATTCGACCGAGGAAGCCCGCTTTTTGCCTAGGGGTTTCATAACGCAGAGCGTCGTTTTGCCCAACTGCCGAGCGGGTAAACTCTAGCTCCTGCTCCGTTATACCTCCCTGTGCGTAGTCGCGTATTTCGTTGACGAACTGCACGACGGAGTCCGCAGTGCTATCCATGCGCACACTGGCCGACGCAGTGAATGGACCGGGGAACTCTGAACTAGAGAAGTTACTACGGGCACCATAGGTATAACCTTTGTCCTCACGAAGATTCAGATTGATCCTGCTATTGAAGGCGCCCCCTAACACATAATTCATCAGGTTCGACTTGTAATACTCTCCGGTTGCGTCATAGGGCATGTCCGTGATGTAGCCAATACGAATTTCCGCCTGTGCAGCATTGGGCTTGTCTACTAGATACAAAGTATTGCCTTCGAGCTCGGGTAGAGCCGGCTGCTCGCGCATTGGTATCGAGGTAAGTGGTAGTTGATCCAGAAAGGCTAGCTCTGCCAGGATTTCTTGTTCCTCAACATCTCCTACCACTACAACTTCGAGGTTAGGAGTCGCGAAACTTGCGCGAGCGAAATTCTCAACATCCTCTAATCTGATTGCCTCTAGCGTTTCGATGCGACCGTTAAAGGGCACTGCGAAACTATGCTCTGGTCCATAAAGAAGACGATCGAATACCTCATTGGCTATGCTAGACGGGCGCTCCTTAGAGGCTTGCAACGCCTCTATTTGTTGACGGCGCAGGCGCTCAAGATTCTCTTGCGTGAAAGCCGGATGCAGAACTCTTTGTTCCAGAAGATCCAAAGTAGCGGTGAGATTACGGCTCAACGCGTTCATGCTGACCACCATGCTCGACTGACTTGCGCTTACATTGATGCTAGCGCCTAGCTTCTGCAACTCCATTTCGAAGGCCTCTGCACTCAATTGCTCCGTGCCCTCCTCCATCATCGCCGCAGTTAGTGCAGCGATGCCATATTGTTCGGGACTCTGCGCAAGCTGACCGCCGGTAAACTCTAATTGCAGTGTAACGGTGGGGATTTCACGACTCACAGTCCCAATTATCTGCGCACCGTTATCCAAATGCGTACGCCAATATGGCGGCACTTGCATCAACGGCGCCTGTCCAGATTGCGGCTGCATGCTGCGGTCGAAATTATCGGCCACTGGGCGTGGCTCAAAGTCATCCTGCGAGTCATCTGTAACGCGAATCGCGGGGCTAGGCGAGAAATTATCCGGCTGCACCGGCGCGTCGGGATTGTCTTGGGTAAGCACACTGAGAATGACAGCAGGCTGACCAGCAATGTATTGATTGAACACGCGCAAAATATCTTCTTTGCTCAGCGTCCTCAATAACTCTAGCTCTGTCGCAATATAATTCGGATTATCGATAAGATAATCGTAAAGAGCGAGACGCGACGCCTTACCCTGTACGCTTGCAAGTCCGTTCACGAGGCGCGCCTCACTCTCTCCCTTGAAGGTCGCTAGATCGTCATCGTCGATATCATCGGCATCAAAATTGGCCAGAATCTCTCGAATCTCCGCAACGAACTCTGCCAGATCGGCATCCGGAAAAGCTTGGACTTCTAAAGAGAAGAACCCGCCTAGTTCATAGGCTTGGTTCGAGGCGCTGGCGTCAATCGCGCGATTACTTAATACGAAGCGTTGATAGAAAGGCGAGTTTTTGCCACCACCAATGATGCTAGCCAAGGCCTCTAAGGGCAGACGATCGGCCTCGGAGAATGGCACCGTAGGATAAGTCACTTCCAATAAAGGAAAGCGAATATTCGGATCTACATAGGAGATATAACGATCGCTATCAATAGTGATTGTCTGGGGACTGGCGCGCTCGACCTCTGGCCCTCGGGGAATAGTGCCAAAATATTTATCAACCAGTGCTAATGCATTGGCCTCATCGATATCCCCTGCAATAATAAGCGTAGCGTTGTTAGGACCATACCAGCGCAGAAAGAAATTCTTCAGGTCATCCAGCGTGGCAGCGTCAAGGTCTTCGGGGTAACCGATCGTTGGCCATGAATATGGGTGTCCGCTAGGATACAGCGCAGCTAACAACATCTCGTACACGCGCCCATAGGGTCGATTCTCTACGTTCTGGCCGCGCTCGTTTTTCACTGTAGAGCGTTGAATCTCGAACTTCTCTTGAGTCACCGCTTCCAGAAGGAAGCCCATGCGATCCGCTTCTAGCCACAGGGTGGTCTCAAGCTGATTCGCAGGCACAGTCTGATAGTAATTGGTGCGATCTAAACTAGTAGAGCCATTTAAGGTACCGCCGGACTCAGTCACTATGCGAAAATGCTCTTCGTCGCCAACGTGCGCGGAGCCTTGGAACATCATGTGCTCAAAGAAATGCGCGAAACCAGAGCGTTGCGGTTCTTCGCGCGCAGACCCTACATGGTAAGTGATGTTTACATGGACTAGGGGGTCGGAATTATCTTCGTGCAGAAGCACCGTTAAGCCATTGGGGTACTCGTACTTCTTATAGGGGATGACAATCTCATCGCCACCGCGGGCTATAGTCTCTAACAACTCATAGTTGCCTTCTGGCTCGGCTATCGCCGCGCTGTTCTCTGGCATCTCTACCGGGGCTGGTTCAGAGCAAGCAAAAAGAAGTGTTACCAAGGCAGCAACGCAAATCAAACGGAACATATACACCTCACTAGAATTCTTTACGGCATCAAACTAAAAAGGACGCCGCCTGCACAGGAGTATATAGCGTTTTAAGCACGAAAACGCCACTAAACCTCACGCCGCCCGTGGGTCTTTATCGGGGCTTTTGATGACCAATAACAGTGCCATCACGGTTACCGCGGTGCCCGCAACAATCATCGGGGTTATCGGTTCGTCGAAAAGCAACCAGGCCATTGCCGCTGTAGTAGGTGGCGTCATGTATAACAGACTTGTCACCTTCGTCGCAGCGCCATCGCGTATCATGATAAAGAGCAGGGAGATTGCCCCGATAGAGAGTGCGAAGATCGACCAGAGTAAAGAAGCGACCATTGGGAAGACCCATTCGATCTGCCGCGTCTCGAACGCAAACATAATGGGTAGGCACACCAGTGCGGAGGCCGCAAACTGGATGGTGGAGCCCACGCGCAGATCGAAACTCGGGCAGAAGCGTTTCTGGTAAAGGGTTCCAAAGGTGATGCTAGCGAGGGCTAAGACGGATAGCCCTAGACTGGTCAGGCTGAGTCCGATTAAGGAGAACTTGGCCATGACGACCATGCCGACGCCGGTCAGGCCCGCCATTAAACCGAGCCATTGCCGCGCGCTCACCCGCTCCGCGACCAGTGCCGAGAGCCAAGCGGTGAAGATAGGCTGCAGGCCCATAATCAGCGCTACTAGGCTCGCAGACATCCCTAGCTTGACCGCCGCCCACACGCCGCCGAGATAGCCTGCTTGCAACATTACCCCCGCGATGGCGATATGCATGCATTGTTGCCTTGACGGCCAAGTCACACGTGCCAATAGTGCAATCGGCACCATGACCAACAACACGCCAGAAAAGCGGAGGAACAAAAAGGTCATCGGTTCCGAATAAGGCATGCCATAGCGGGCAACGATGAAACCTGTGCTCCAAACAAATACAAAGATTATTGGGATTAAGCGTTGCAGAGACTGCTTCATAACTCGAACTCTTGAGACCTATCTTGCGCGACCCTATTGGCTCCTACGCTCATTCGCGCCCTAGATTCTAGCCTTTAACAGCGCACTGTAAAGCGCACTGTAAAGAAAGTTTCGACTATGAATCTCCCGTTAGGGCTTAAGTTCTAGCGCTTCTCTAGACAAATCGGCCTCTAAAATGGGAAGCTTCAAGTTCAATTCAATTCGCCCTAGGAAGTATTGTGGCTAAAACCGCGACAGAAGAGCGTATCAAGCGCTTGAAAGACCATCTTGAGATCGAGAACCCAGCCCTTGCAGAGGTGGTAACACGCTTTCAGGAGCTGGACCAGGTAGCCCGTAAACTCGGTTTTATGGGGCGCGATGACTCCTACGCCACACAAATCTCTTGGTGGCCAGTAGTAGCAGTCCTCGGCACCTACTCTGCGGGCAAATCGACCTTCTTAAATGAGTATCTAGGCCAGCCCCTACAGCGCACTGGAAATCAGGCCGTAGACGACAAGTTTACCGTCATAGCCTATGGCGCAGGCAGCGAGGCACACCAACTACCCGGGCTCGCGCTAGACAAAGACCCACGTTTTCCTTTCTATCAGATCAGCCGCGATATCGACGGAGTGGCCGAAGGCGAAGGCAAGCGCGTGGATGCCTATTTGCAACTGCGCACCACCAACGCCCCAGTGCTGCAGGGGAAGATCTTTATCGATTCCCCGGGCTTTGACGCCGACCAACAGCGCAGCTCTACACTGCTGATCACCGATCACATCATCGACTTGTCCGACCTAGTGCTAGTTTTCTTCGATGCACGTCATCCTGAGCCCGGCGCGATGGCCGACACCCTAAAGCACCTAGTGGTCAACACCGCACAGCGAGCAGACAGCGCCAAATTCCTCTATATCCTCAATCAGATGGACAATACGGCCCGCGAGGATAACCCCGAGGAGGTCGTGGCAGCATGGCAACGCGCACTAGCACAGTCCGGACTTACTGCCGGGCGTTTCTATCGCATCTATTCCGAGGCCGCCGCTCAGCCGATTGCAGATGATCTAACAAGGGAGCGCTTCCAAGCTAAGCGCGACGAAGACCTGAATGATATCAAGGCACGCATCGACCAACTGGATGTTGAGCGTGCCTACCGCATCATCGGAGCCCTAGAGAGCAACGCCAAACACCTACGCGACACATTAGTCCCTAGGCTAATTGACGCTAGACAGACTTGGTCAACCCGCTCGCTGTGGTTGAATGGCATCGTGTTCGTCAGCGGCCTAGCTGCATTTGTGTTCTACAGCATACGCGCCGAAGCCTGGCACGGGCTGTATTTCACCCCATTCTCAGACCTCGCTATCCCTATACAAGTTGCGGTGGCATCCGCTGGCGTTGCACTGCTGCTCTATCTCAACTCCACGCTCCGCGCCCTAGCGGGGCAGTCTGTTCTGCGCAGACTGCAACGTCACAGCAACAGCAAAGACGACAAACAAGTGATCACCGCCTTTGAAGCGAACCTAAACTCTTGGTGGTCGTCGCTTATTCCGTCCAGGCCATTAGGTTGGACTGCGCGCAGCCGTCGCAAGCTAGACACTGTCATTGCAGGCACGGGGGAATTGGTGCAGAAGCTCAACGACCGCTTTGCTAAGCCGACGAGCCGTAACTAGAACGCCGAACCATGAGGCAAGTCTGTACTCCCGATAGAGGCTAAAAAGCCCCATCGGGTGTACAGCTGCCGACCTAGGGTTTAGGGTTTAGCAAGGGGGTGTAGAGTAAATCTTGGTATTGCTGCACCGCCACTTCCCAGCTAAAACGCGCGTTAGAGGCGTTACGGCGCAGGTTCAGCCAAACCGCCGGTTTCGCGGTAGTCCCACAGGCCGTAACAACAGTATCGAGCATGTTCTGCGCCTGTTCGCTCGGAGTATCTCCCCGGAACGAAAAACCATTAACGCCGCTCTCAACGGTGTCCTTTAATCCACCTACTTCATGCACGATACAGGGGGTGCCTGCCCGCATCGCGAGCATCTGGCTAATTCCACAGGGCTCGAAACTGCTTGGCATTAGGAATAGGTCGCCGGCTGCGTACAGCGCGTCTGCCAACTCCTCCGAAAAGCCCTGAAGGAAAAGGAAATTATAGTGACGCGCCATCGCCGAGGTAAAGAAGTGCTCGTAGTACTCCTCGCCGCTGCCAATCATGATGAACACGCCATCTTTGAGATCGGCGAGCAATTTATCCAAAGCATTGATCTCCCCGCCCTTCCCGTCGCTCACTAGCTCCATCAGCAGGCGCGCCTTCTGACCCGTTACGCGGCCTACCGAGCTAAGTGTTGTACCCACGGGCTTACGCCGCCTGCGCCACTGCGCTACGCGAAGCTGTGCGTGAAAATGCGCGGCGGGTACGTAGTGCTTGTCACCCACCCATGCCATTAAGGACTGTTCGATGAGGTCAAACAATTGCGCACGGGAGCGGTGCGGAGCGGGCGGCGTGTTGTAGGCACAGCCATTGAGGATGCCATGCAGGCTCCCTTGCTCCTCTAGGCGCTGTAGGTCTTTCTCCAACCCTTCTCCTCCCACGAAACCATGGGCGTGATCCGTTGGAATCAAGATCTCTTGCACATAATTGGGCGATACCGCATGAACTCGATCGGAAAGATTAATGCCTGTACGCATGAGATTAACGCAGTCCCAATGCACTGGGTCTTGAATCAACGTCAGGTCTGGTGCGAGATTGGGATACCAGTGATGCAGGGACGACTCGTGCCCAGATAAGGGACGCACGCCCTGCAGAGAGAGGTTGTGAATCGTATAGACGGTGGGCAGCGCACGTAGGGCGCGGTAGGCAGGCATATAACGCCGCAGTAAGGCCACGAGCGAGCCGTGCCAATCGTGCAGATGGAGCACATCCACTTTTTCGAATCGCGTCTCTATCAGGCCCTGGCAAACGGCTATACAGAATAGTGCGAATTTATGGGCGTCGGTCGCAAAGGGGCCATGTTGATCATTGCAGTAAATCGCGCCCTCGCCACAGGAAGCGAACAGGGGATGCTCGAGAATATAATGGCTAACCGAGCCCCGGTTCTTCTTGCGGGCGCCCTTCCCCTTTGCCTCTGCGGCTTGCTCGACACGGAATAGAGCCACAGTTTCTGTGTTCCCACAGAAGGAGACCTCGATAGTGCCTAGCAATGTCGAGGCGTTGCGTTTTGCTAAAGACTGGTAGCCTGGCGTGATAACCGAAACCTGATGGCCCGATTGCGCCAAGGCTATCGGGACGTCTCGAATTACGTCGCCAATCCCTCCTACCTTGCCGCCCACTAACGCCCCGTTCTCTGCGGCAATCATTGCAATATGCATGCGTCCCTCTGTTTATATTCCGCCGACCGGCTGGCCTAACATCGCGCGAGTTACTAGCGTGACGCCCTTTTCTGTCACGCGATAGCCCTTCTTAATATCCGCTTCGCGATCATAACCAATGACTGTACCCTCGGGCACCGTGCAGCCTCGATCGATTATCACTTTGCGTAGTTTGCAGTGTCGCTTTATGACGACATCCGGCAGTACTACGGCTTCATCGATTTGCGAATAAGAGTGAATCCGCACATTGGAGAAGAGCACGGATTTTCGCACTGTTGACCCCGAAATAATACAGCCGCTTGAGACTAGTGAATCCATGGCCGCTCCGCGGCGATCGTCGTCATCGAAGACGAATTTAGCCGGGGGTAATTGTTCCTGAAAGGTCCAGATGGGCCAACGCGGATCATAGAGGTTCAAAGGTGGTACAGGCGTGGCGAGCTCCATATTAGCCAACCAATAGGAGTCTAAGTTACCCACATCACGCCAATACGCGGCCTGGTCGCCCGCTGTGTCTGGGTCAACGAAGCGATAGGCAAACACCTTATGGTCCTTGATAATCGATGGAATGATGTTCTTGCCAAAGTCGTGGTCCGAACCTTCATTCTTAGAATCCTTACGCAACTGGTCGAAGAGGAACTCCGTCTTGAAAACATAATTGCCCATTGAGGCAAGGCAATTATCGGGATTGTCTGGCACGTGTTGGGGATGTTTTGGTTTCTCGCTAAAGCCGAGAATACGATGCTCACGATCGACACTCATCACACCAAAATTGCCGGCAGCTTCCTCGAGAGGAACCTCCATGCATGAAACGGTCATGTCCGCGTCGTGCTCGGCATGAAAGGCTAGCATGTCACCGTAATCTTGGCGGTAGATATGATCGCCAGAGAGGATCATCACGTATTCCGGAATCTCGCCACGAATAATATCGATATTCTGAAATACCGCATCGGCGGTACCCATATACCAACTGTCGGAGTGGCGCTGGGAGGCGGGCAGAATCTCCACACCCTCCCCCAATTCCTTCTTGAAATGACCCCAGCCGCGCACCAAGTGTTTTATCAATGAATGAGCTTTGTACTGTGTCACCACGCCAACGCGGCGCACACCGGAGTTGATGCAATTGGACAACGGAAAATCGATGATACGAAACTTACCGCCAAAGAACAGTGCGGGTTTCGCACGCCACTCGGTGAGCTCATGTAATCGAGAACCCCGTCCCCCGGCCAGAATCAGCGCATAGGTATTGCGAGTTAATTTACTTACATAACGTGGACCGGTATCCATAATCGACTCCTCACTTATTATTCTTGCGTTTTCACTGTAAGGCCCCAGATCTCCTCCGCATAACTGCGGATAGTTCGATCACTGGAGAAATGTCCGCTTGCCGCGGTGTTTAAAATACTCATCGATTGCCATGCGCTCTGATCCTGAAACAATTCACCGACCCTTTGCTGCGCATCGACATAACTGCGGAAATCCGCGGCGGTAAGCCATTGATCCCCAGGGTTACGAATACTATCGGTGATTGGAACGAAAAGACCGGGCTCGCCAGGATTAAAAAGTCCTGACTCCAACAGCTGCATGGTCGCGGCGAAATCACTGTCGTTCGCGATGATATCGCTCGGATTATAATTGCTGCGTTGCTGCGCAACTTCATCGGCGCGTAAACCGAACAAGAAGAAGTTCTCCGCGCCTACCTCCTCTCGGATCTCGATGTTGGCACCATCTAACGTGCCAATCGTAATCGCACCGTTCATCATGAATTTCATGTTGCCAGTGCCCGATGCCTCTTTGCCTGCCGTGGAAATTTGTTCCGAGAGATCGGCACCCGCGCAGATGATCTCCATGACAGTGACTCGGTAGTTCGGCAAGAACGCCACCCGCAGAAAGGGTTTAGCACGCTCATCCGCATTGATCACAGCCGCAACGCTATTGACCAGCTTGATGATGAGCTTGGCCATGAAATATCCAGGCGCCGCCTTTCCCCCTATCAACACGCAGCGAGGCGTCATCCCCTGTGTCTCGCCGCGCAAGATGCGCTCATACAAGTGGATGACGTGCAGCACATTGAGCAGCTGACGCTTGTATTCGTGGATACGCTTAACTTGCACATCAAACAGCATGCCGGTATCGAACTCGATGTCGCATTTGAGTTTCACTAGATCGGCCAGCGACTGTTTGTTTGCGATTTTGATCGCGGCCCATTCCTTACGAAACTTCTCTTTCTCTGCAAAGGGCGTCAATTGCCTTAGTTGATCGAGATCGGTGATCCAGCTCTCACCTATAGTCTTATTGATCAATGTCGCGAGCTTAGGGTTACAGAATGCAAGCCAGCGCCGCGGAGTGACCCCGTTGGTCTTGTTATTAAACTTCTCTGGCCACAGTTGATAGAAGGTACGAAACAGCCCTTCTTTGAGCAGCTGGGTATGCAACGCAGCAACACCATTGACAGAGTAGCTGCCTACGATCGCTAAATGTGCCATACGAACATGGGGGTCGGCACTCTCTTCTATCAGCGACAACTCTGCCAACTTCCCACCGTCTCCTGGCCATTTCGCCGCGACCTCTGCCAGAAAGCGTGCATTGATCTCGTAGATAATCTCGAGGATGCGTGGCAGCATCTCGCGAAACAAACGCACTGGCCAGCGCTCTAACGCCTCGGGCAAGAGCGTATGGTTAGTGTATGCCATCGTGGCTTTACAGATGCTCCACGCGCTATCCCAATCCAGATTTTGTTCGTCCAACAACAGGCGCATAAGTTCTGCCACTGCGATGGAGGGGTGGGTGTCGTTAAGCTGAAAACAATTGTAACTAGCAAACTCACCGAACTCGCTACCATTGCGTTGCACCCAACGCGAGATCACATCCTGTAGGCTCGCCGATGAAAGGAAATACTGCTGACGCAGGCGCAGCACTTTGCCGTTCTCACTCACATCATTTGGGTACAGCACCATCGAGATCTGTTCGGCTTGGTTCTTCGAAGCGACTGCCTCTGCGTAACCACCAGCGTTGAACTCATGAAGATTGAACTCCTCGGTGGCCGATGACTTCCATAGACGCAATGTATTCACGGTATCGTTGCGATAGCCGGGAATCGGCATATCGTAAGGCACGGCGAGCACGTCGTGGGTATCGATCCACTCCCGTGTCTTGCCATCGCCACTGATCTCGGTGCGCCCATAGAATTTCACTCTACGAGTGTCCTGTGGCGCCTCGAACTCCCAAGGGTTTCCAAACTCTAGCCAGTGATCGGGACACTCAACCTGTGCACCGTTCTCGATGCGTTGGTGAAACATGCCGTAGTCATAACGGATTCCGTAACCGGTAACTGGCAGGCCAAGCGTGGCACAGCTATCTAGGAAACAAGCAGCAAGCCGGCCCAGTCCGCCGTTGCCTAGACCTGCATCGCGCTCCTCCGCTGAGAGCTCCTCGAGGGATACGCCATACCGATACAGGGCTTCGCGAAGAGTCTGTTCCATATCCAGATTCAAAGACGCATTGGTCAAAGTGCGTCCCATCAGAAACTCAAGAGAGATATAGGCAACTCGCTTCGGTCGCTCATCCTGATAGCGCGTGCGCGTGGCCCTCCAGCGCTCGACTAGACGATCGCGAACTGTTAGGGCTGCCGCATTAAAAAGATAATGGTGTGCGTTGGTGGTTTGGTCGCGCCCTAGGGTTAGATGGAAATGCCGATCCAGATCCTCCGCCACCGTTTTGTTGTCCATGCCAAGCCAGGCATACTTGCCTACCCCAATCGGCCCCTTCTTCTTGCGGGTAGTTTTCTTACGGTTCGTACTAGAGATTTCAGATGTACTACTCATGACTAAATTGATTCCTCGACCTGTGCGATTGCTGTGGGTTCTTCCTTGGCGAATTCGCCTTGACGTGCCAAGAGCACGACAGTCGAACAGGAAAATAGATTTAAGCGATTGACGACCTTACAGTTATTAGGGTCTGGTACCCCAGATTGTGTCGCGGTATCCAACAATATTTTCCATTGTGCTACACCCGCGATAATGGGAAGCCGAAAACCCAGTGCGCCGCGATCGGCATGAAAGACTATCAACACCCGCTCACGCTGATTAGTTAGCGGATCGATCCCTACTAACATGCAGCCGAGAGTGCGGGCGTGATGCTCCTGCCAATGGCTGGCCTGCATCAACTCGCCACTATTGTTATACCAAAGAATCTGCGGGTCGTTGTCGTGCATCGGCTCATGCACAAAGCGGTCGAAAAACAGATAGGAGAAGCGCGCGCGCAACGCAGTGAGATGCGCGGTAAATCTCTGCTGCATACGCCCCTCTTCGCTGATCTTGTCCCAGTTGATCCAATTGATGACATTGTCCTGACAGTAAGAATTATTATTACCATGCTTGCTGCGACAACTCTCGTCGCCCCCTGAGAGCATCGGGACGCCTTGGGACAGCAATAAAGTCGCGAGGAAATTGCGCTGCTGACGCTGGCGCAGAACATTAATGGTCTTGTCACTAGCTGGCCCTTCAATGCCGAAGTTATCGCTATAGTTCTCGCGATGCCCGTCCTGATTGTCCTCGCCATTGATCTCATTATGACGCTCACGATAGGTCACTAGATCGTTCAAGGTAAAGCCATCGTGGCTGGTGATGAAATTGACGCTAGCAGAGGGTTTGCGGCCATCGTGTTCGAAAATATCGCTTGAACCGTGAATGCGTCGCGCGAACTCTGGCAGCACACCCGCGTCCCCGCGCCAGAAACGGCGCACAGTATCGCGGTAGCGATCGTTCCACTCGCTCCACCCTGGTGGAAAACGTCCTAGCTGATAACCTCCGGGTCCAATGTCCCAAGGCTCCGCAATGAGTTTCGTGCCGGCTAATACAGGGTCTTGCATCATGGCATCGAAGAAACCACTGCCCTGATCGAAGCCATAGGACTCCCTACCCAGTACCGGTGCCAGATCGAAGCGAAATCCATCCACTTGCATCGCACTGGCCCAATAACGCATGCAGTCCATAATCATCTGCACGACACGCGGATGCATCATGTTCAAGGTATTGCCACAGCCGGTATCGTTGATATAGAAACGCTTATCTTCGGGTTGCAGGCGGTAGTAGGACAAATTGTCGATACCGCGAAAAGAGAAACTCGGGCCGAGCCGCCCGCCTTCGGCCGTGTGGTTGAAAACGATGTCGAGAATCACCTCGATGCCTGCCTCATGCAACGCATCGACCATTTTGCGCACCTCGAGAATCGAGTTGCTACTCATATAGGCTTGATGAGGTGCGAAGAAACACAGGCTGTTGTAACCCCAATAATTCACCAAGCCCTTTTCCTTCAAGAAGTGCTCGCTGACGAAGCTTTGTATGGGCATCAATTCGACCGAGGTGATCCCCATTGCTTTCAGATATGAGATCACTTGGTCATTGGCCATACCTGCGAAACAGCCGCGCTGCTCCGGTGGAATGCCCGGGTGGGAGATAGTGAAGCCACGCACATGGGTCTCGTAGAGGACCGTCTTGGACAAAGGCACTCGATGACTTAGCCGAGTACTGCCCACGATATCTTCCACCACCACGCATTTGGGCATGAAGGCCTTGTTGTCACGCTTGTCGAACTTCAGGTCCTTATCGACATGATTGATGTCGAAACCGTAGTGTGTATCGGACCATTGAAATTTGCCGACGAGCTGCTTGCAATAAGGGTCAAGTGAAATTTTATTTGCGTTAAAACGATGCCCCATGTGAATCTGCCAAGGCCCATGCACTCTAAACGCATAGACGGTGCCCGGACCTGCCTTGGGTAGATATCCATGCCAGACCTGATTAGTCAGGCGTGGCATCTCGAGCCGCTGAATCTCGCGCGAACCATCGGGCGTGAACAGACACAACTCGACGCGCTCTGCATTGGCAGAGAACAACGCAAAATTAACGCCCTCACCATCCCAAGTTGCCCCTAGTGGATATGCATTGCCCGGTACTAGGGATACTGCTTGCTTCATAAATTCCCCGTTTGTAAAAACATAATGGTGGCCAAGGGAGGCACCGTGATAACGATAGACCAAGGCCGACCATGCCATGCCATTTGCTCGGCCTTAACAGCGCCGTAATTGCCCGCGTCACTGCCACCGTAGATGGCCGAATCGCTATTGAGTAGTTCTTGATACAAACCTGGTCCGGGCACGCCAATGCGGTAATGCCTATGCGCGGTCGGCGTAAAATTCACCACCGTCACTACCGAGTTAGCCGTCTTATCTAGTGCCTTACGCAGGAATACGAATATTGATTCTGCGCGTGCATCGGCGTCGATCCATTCGAAGCAATCTGCATCGCTATCGCCTTGATACAAAGCAGGCTCGGTGGCACACAATCTATTGAGATCACGCACTAGGCGCTGCACACCAAGATGGGGCCCATGATCAAGTAAGGACCAATCGAGTCCGCGGTCATGATTCCATTCGCCGCGTTGTGCGAACTCGCCGCCCATAAAGAGCAGTTTCTTGCCAGGATGACTCCACATGAAGCCGAAATACGCGCGCAGACTTGCGAACTTCTGCCAGTCGTCGCCGGGCATCTTCTCGATCAACGAACGCTTGCCGTGGACTACTTCGTCGTGACTCAGCGGCAAGATAAAATTTTCGGAGAAAGCGTAGAGTAGACCGAAGCTCAAGTCCGAATGATGATACTGACGATGGATAGGGTCCCGCGCCATATAGCGAAGAGTGTCGTTCATCCAGCCCAGATTCCACTTGAAGCCGAAGCCTAGACCGCCGCGTGAGGTGAAGTCAGTTACGCCGGGCCAGGCTGTGGATTCCTCGGCGATCATGGCCACGCCAGGATAGTTGCGGTAGACCCGCTCGTTGATCTGCTTTATCAGGCTGATAGCCTCTAGATTCTCGATGCTGCCGTATTGGTTCGGCAGCCACTCGCCCTCCTCGCGGCTGTAATTCAGATACAGCATCGAGGCGACGGCATCGAAGCGCAGCCCATCGACATGGAACTCGTCTAGCCAATAGAAGGCGTTACTGAGAAGGTAACTGATTACCTCGGCGCGCCCATAATTGAAGATCAAGGTATTCCAGTCTGGATGAAAACCCTGCCGCGGATCGGCATGTTCGTAGAGACATGTGCCATCGAAATTGGCCAGACCATGCTCGTCCGAGGGAAAGTGCGCAGGCACCCAGTCCAATAACACGCCAAGCCCTTGCTGATGAGCCTGATCGATGAGATAACGAAAATCGTCGGGCGTGCCAAAGCGGCGCGTCGGCGAATACAAGCCGATCGGCTGATAGCCCCAAGAGCCATCGAAGGGGAACTCGCTCATCGGCATGAACTGAATATGGGTAAAGCCCATATCCTTCACATAGCTCACTAGTTGGTCGGCCAATTCGTGGTAGCTAAGGAAACCGTCATCGTGCCAGTGCCGCCGCCATGACCCGGCGTGCACCTCGTAGATCAGCATCTGGGATTGGTGTAGCTCGCTATTGCTGCGTCGCTCTACCCATTCGGCATCGCCCCATTCATAGCGTGACTGTTCGGGCACTATAGAGGCGTTCTCTGGACGCAGCTGCGTGGCCTGAGCATAGGGATCTGCCTTCCACGGCAGTACTTCCCCCTGGGCGCTGATTAGCTGATATTTATAGCACTGCCCAGCGCTTGCACCGGGGATAAAGCACTCCCACACGCCGAATCCCGCATGCACCCGCATAGGATGGCGATCTGGACTCCAGTCATTGAAATCCCCTATAACCGCGACACTGCGCGCAGAAGGCGCCCAGAGCGCGAAAAGCACACCGGCAACGCCTTCATGCTCAAAATACTTAGCTCCTAGGAAGCGATAGGCTCGCTCCTGCTCTCCTTTGTTAAAAAGATAGAGATCCTCAACATTGAGTAATAGTGGTTCAGCTACTGCCTGCGACGTGCTGCCTAGCTTCTCGTTCTTACTTCGCTTCGCCGCTGTCTTTTTCGCTGGCGTGCGTGGTTTACTGCTCATTGCAGATTCCTTTCTTCGCTAAATCCGTAGAGCAATTTGCTCCCGAACTCTGAGTCAATTAGTGCCGAAACATCGGCGGGTAGGCGACGGCGCCAGTTGGGATATTCACCACTAGTGCCGGGTATATTAATGGGTGTCTCTAATAGGGCCAGATCCTCGAGCTGCACCGATACCATCTGTGCGGCGCTGCGTGCACAGCAGCGAAAAATCGCCGCACACAAAATGCGATCGAATGCTTTGCTCTCGCTGTCTCCTTGCCATTGCGCAGGCAGAAGCCACTGCTCACCTAGCCAATGCAGCACCTGATACTTCTCCTCACGGCGGGCCTGCAATTGCTGATGCAAATCGTCCTCCGTCTTAATTAGGTCCAGCTCGCGTCGCAATCTCAGATCTGTTCCATTCCACCAAGCGGCTAAAGTGGGCACATCGTGATTAGCGACCATGGCCAGAGATTTCGGATTGTAATGCTCCGGCTTTTTGAAATGGAAGCCGTCGTATTTTTCAAAATAAAATAAAGAGTTAGAGTATATAGCTGAGGAGTTAATATAGGTTCTTACTTCAGGCGGAACCACGCCCAAATCTTCGCCGATCACGACGCATCGACTGCGCAAACTCTCAAGGCGCAGAATGGCGAATAGCTCATCGACGTTGTAATGCACATAAGCCCCTACGCCACGACCAGGATAGCGCGGACACCACCAAAGTCGCATTAACGCCATCACATGATCGATGCGCAGCGCGCCGCAATGGGCCATATTGCTACGCAATAACTCGATAAAATGGCGATAGCCACTAGCACGCAAAGCGTTAGGGTCCACCGGCGGCAGCCCCCAGTTCTGACCTTGCGGGGCCAGTGGGTCCGGTGGCGCGCCGATGCTGGCAAGCTCGCAGTACAAGTCTTTATTCAGATTAACCTCTGCCCCGCCGCCATCTCCGCCTACCGCCAAGTCCCGCACCAGACCGATGCGCATGCCCTTATGCCGCGCCAGTTGCTGACAGGCCTCGAACTGGGACTCGGCTAGCCACTGCAGATACATCGTGAAGCGCGGGTCAGCCTCGGTACCGAGGCCATCGCTACTGCGCAGGCGCACGGCCTCGAAATGGGCGAACTCCTTCAAGCTAAGCCCCTGCGCCTCTACAAAGGCACTGAACATGCGCGCCCGGGCAGTATTCTTATCGAGATGCTCGGCGACGAAGTAGCGAAACATCTGTGCGAAAATCTCACGCTTACACTCGGCCACAGCCACATAGTCGATGCTATCGCCGCTGCGAAGCTGTGCAAGGCGGTCTTGCCATTTGGGATCGGTCACCATCTCACGCAGTCTCGGGGACGCTAGGAATTCCGTCTCGCGCTCCGCATCGATGTAGAGGGTATTGAGGCGCCGCCGATCATTGGGGCTATAGGGGCTGCAGTGCTGTGGGGCGTTGGCATCCAATACATGCAAGGGGTTCAAGACGAGGAAGCTCGCATTCTTACCACTCGCACAATCGATAAGAGCGGATAGATCTGTGAAGTCGCCGATGCCCCAGTTGCGCTGTGAACGCAGGCTATAGAGCTGCACTGAGAATCCCCATAGCCGTTGTCCCGACAGGGCCCAGTCCGGCTCGAAGGCCCTAGCGGGCGCGACTATTAGGTCCGCCTCTAACCCTTCTAATCGATGCGACTTGCACACTGCCTCATCTAGACAACGCAATAGCAGGCGATGATAGCCCATGGGCAGCACACCATTGAGAAAAGGCGCTAGCGCCAGTTCGCGCGCACTTTGCGCAATACCGACCAACTCCCCTTCACCAGAGCTCAGCAGGTGCTGCGGGATAAATTCCTGCAAAAAACTACTGCCATCTTCGCATTGCACTTCCCACTGCCAAGCGCAGTCCAGAGCGGTGCTGGGCAGGCGTAAACACACGGTCTCGCGGCCGCCTGGGCTGAGAATATTGGCAGGGGAAAGGGCGGCGTGCCATTGCGTCTCGCGCGCCATAGCCAGCGTGGCGTCCAACTTAGCTGTATCGACATGGTTTCCTGTGATTAGGTCCAAGCCCTTGTACATGAGGATATCGAAACGGTCACTAAACGGAATCTGCGCGTTATGCCCCGAATATTCGATGTACTCGCTGGCCACAGAGTGTAGCTGTAGTAGTTCCTCGACCTGCGCGCGTTGCGCAGCGGTGAGCGCCTCGCATGCTTGGAGGAAGAGCGAGTACTCGGGAAGGCTAGTCATGGAAGGACCTACAATAGGCGGCGCAACCCAGAAGGCCGGGGTAATCTGCGCGGATACGACCTACCGGCACACTGCTACACCAGGAGGAAAAAGGCCCCTTGTCTGTAAATCGCGTCATAAAGAGCCTTTGATCAAAAAATCGGTCCATCTTTGTCAGCATCGCTCCAGACAGGAACAAGCCAGATAAGCTGCCAGTCACTAAGGCAATATCCCCACATACGGAGCCCATGATACCAGTGAAATCAGCGATGCTCTGCAGACACAGCTCATCGCCTTGCTCTGCCCCGGCCACTATGTCCGAGGCTTGCAGCTCGCCATCCAGAATCAGTAGTTGCGCATTCGCCCAATACAGATTTGCAAGGCCCGGGCCAGAAAGTAGATGTTCGATCGATATTCGCGGGTAGCGCTTCCAAAGCTGCGCTAGCAACGACGCTTCGTGCGAATTTACGGGTGCGAAGGAGAGATGACCAGGCTCGGACTCTAGGATTTCACCACTGGGCATAACGGTGGAGCCACCGAAGCCGGTGCCCGGCCCTAGAATACTGCGGGCATGCAGGGCAGGCTCTGTCAGAGTGTGACTTGGCAGCGCTTGCTGCCACCACTGCACGTTCGCGTGTTCCAAATCAGTAAGACAATAGGCTTGGGCGCTGAAGTCGTTGAGAACCGTGATAGGTAAATTGACGAGACTGCTTAGTGCGCTGCGGCTGAACTGCCAAGGGGAATTCGTCATCTTTATCAAATCGTCGTTCACCGCTGCGGCCACAGCGAGGCAGATACTAGTGGGTTGCGGTGCAGCGCTTTGCGCTAGACGCGCTATATAGGCAGCTAGGGCGTCTTCGAAACGCTCGTATTCGGAGCACGCATAGCTGTGTACGCACTGTAAAGTGGCATCGCTCGCTGTAACGAAGGCAAAGCGTGCATTCGTGCCACCAATATCCGCCAGTACATAGCAGCCCTGTTCTAACAAATCCTGCGTACTCACCATTCACCTCGATCTATTCATGCGCACCGCGCACTTGCTCTACTGGCCCAACGCCATACATTCTCGGGATAGACTCTCGATCTCGTCCCACTGCTGCGCCTCGATTAGCTTCGTGTCCACCATCCAAGAGCCGCCTATACACAATACATTGGGCAGGGCCAAATAGTCGCGATAATTGTGCGTGCCTATACCCCCGGTCGGACAGAACTCCACGCCCGCGAAGGGTCCGGCAAACGCCTTGAGTAGTGGGATACCCCCTACCGCCTCGGCTGGGTAGAACTTGAAGCAACTATGCCCGCATTCACTGCCCTGGATGATTTCCGAGGGGGTACTCACGCCAGGTAGGAATGGCAGCCCAAGCGCGCTGGCTGCGGCCGATAAGCTTGGGCTCCAACCTGGGCTGACTGCGAAGTCGACACCCGCCGCCGCGACCGCCTCCATATCCTGTGGAGTTCTAACAGTGCCGGCAGCCACGCAGAAGTCCGGCCGCGCAGCCTTGACGGCGCGAATAGCGGATAGAGCTGCCGGCGTGCGCAGTGTGATCTCCACTGCCAGTATGCCTCCTGCGGCTAAGGCGTCACAGACCGCTAGTGCCTGAGCCTCCGAGTTGACGGTCAGCACGGGCATCACCCTCACCTTCAATAACTGCTCTCTTATCGGGCTCATCGCCTCGTCTCCAAAGGGTAAATGCTCATGATCCTAACGAATATTAAAATACCGAGGCGCCCGACTTCGCTGTGCTGCTGCATTGTCGGAAGCTGTCGAACAGCCCCCTGCCTAGGGTGCTACTAAGTTCGCGATCCTCCAAGCTCCAGTTCGCTTGAGCAGTCTCACGAGAGGCAAGCTCTGCCGCACTCAGCTGCACCTCGAGAGTCCCCGCATCGGCGTCCAAGGCGATGACATCACCATCCCTAATACGCGACAGTGGCCCCCCATCTAGAGCCTCTGGACTCATATGAATCGCCGCCGGCACCTTACCCGAGGCCCCCGACATGCGTCCGTCGGTAACGAGTGCAACCTTGAAGCCCTTATCCTGCAAGACTCCCAGGTGCGGGGTCAGCTGATGCAGCTCTGGCATGCCATTGGCTTTCGGTCCCTGGAATCGCACCACCGCGACGAAGTCCCTCTCGTACTGGCCACTCGCGAGCGCTGCCACCATGTCGTCCTGGTCGTCGAATACTACGCAGGGTGCCGTCACTTTACGGTGCTCTTTCTTCACAGAGGAAGTCTTGATAATGCCGATGCCCAAGTTGCCCTGCAGCAGGCGAATGCCGCTCTCTTGGTCGAAGGGTTCCGTAATCGGTCGCAGCACATCTGGTAGAGTCGATTCGGGCCTAGCATCCACCCACTCCAACTTGCCCTGTGCATCCAATTGCGGAGCCTTCACAAGGGGATCTAAGCCATGCCCCATGAGCGAGTCCACATCCTCATTGAGCAGACCACCGGCGCGCAGTTCGCGGACCAAGAAGGCCATGCCACCGGCGCGCTGAAAGGCATTAATATCCGCATCTCCGTTGGGGTAAACACGCACTAATAATGGCACCACTCGAGCCAGTTGATCGAAATCTTCCCACGTCAAGATAATACCCGCCGCGGCTGCCATCGCTACTAGATGCAGCGTGTGGTTCGTGGAGCCCCCTGTCGCGAGCAGGCCTACCAATGCGTTCACGATGCTCTCTTCCTTGACCATCGCAGAAAGAGGCAGGTGAGCCCCCTTCACGTCCGCGGCCGCGATTACGCGCAGCACGGTTTCCTTGGTGAGTGCAGCGCGCAGTGGATCCTCCGGATTGATAAACGAGGCTCCCGGTAGCTGCACCCCTAACATCTCCATCAAGACCTGATTACTATTGGCGGTGCCGTAAAAAGTGCAGGTGCCGGGGCTATGGTAGGAGGCGGACTCGGCGGCCAACAGCTCTTCTTTCGTCGCAAGGCCCTGCGCATAACGCTGGCGCACTGCGGCCTTTTCCTTATTCGGAATACCCGAGGGCATCGGACCGGCGGGAATGAAACCGGCGGGCAGATGCCCGAACTGCAAGGCTCCTATCATCATGCCCGGCACGATCTTGTCGCATACGCCAAGGCAGAGGACGCCATCAAATAGATTGTGACTAAGACTGATCGCCGTGGACATCGCAATGACATCGCGGCTGAACAGGCTTAGCTCCATACCCGCCTGTCCTTGGGTCACGCCATCGCACATCGCAGGCACTCCTCCGGCGACTTGCGCGCTCGAACCTAGGCCTCGCGCAACCTCTTTGATCAATGAAGGATAGTGCTCTAGGGGCTGATGCGCTGAGAGCATGTCATTAAATGCAGTGACGATCCCTAAGTTGGCACTCTGCATAAGACGAATCGTCTGCTTGTCAGTCTCACCGCAGGCGGCAAAGCCATGGGCGAGATTGCCGCAGGAGAGCTTGCGTCGCGGTGGTAATTCGTCGCGGGTGCGTTGCATGCGCTTCAGGTAGAGATGACGCGCTCGGCTACTGCGCTCACGGATAGCGCCGGTGACTGCTTCGATTACTGCGTGCATGTTCAACTCCTCTAGTCTTGGTCCGCGTAGAAAATTTCCATCATAACTTTGGCTTGGTGCAGCACTGCTCGCACTGGAAGCTCCGTCACGGGGCCAGCGACGTTAGCCGCCTCTAATACCTGTCTCTTCTTCGCGCCGATGATGTGCAGAAACAATTGCCTAGCGCCGAGTAGTGCCGACAAACTCAGGGTCATACGCGGGTATGGCGCGTTCGGTGGAGCAATGCCACAGCAGATTCTTTGCTCTGACTCGAGGGCCTCAGCAAGGCCATCAGCCAAGGGGAAGAAGGAAGCCGTGTGACCATCCTCCCCCATTCCTAATACAACCACGTCCAATGGCATCACCTCTTCAAGCAGTTTTGCCTCCACTTCCAGCACGGCCGCGAATGGATCCTCTGTATCGGTCTTCAAGCCTATAAACCTAGCCTTCGCGGCATAATCCCGCAGGAGGTGTTGGCGCACTAGCCGCGCATTGGAATCGGGGTGAGTCTCCGGTACCCAGCGCTCGTCCACGAGAGTAACTACAATTTTTGACCATGGTATGTCTATGTTGGCCAAGGCGCGAAAAAGACTCACCGGCGTGCTGCCGCCGGACACCACTAGGCTTGCGTTACCGCGCTCGGCGATAGCGTCAAGTAAAGACTGAGCGATGCGCCGTGACAAGGCCTTCACCAATTCATTGTTATGGCTGTATTGGTGCAACATCCACGTCATGACCTACTCCTACGAAATTCAGTCGTCATTGGGATATCCGAATAATGAAAAGAAGAATGAGTTAAGTGTAAGCAACTCTCTTGCCAGCTTATGTGACTACATCCTTTTAAGCCAATACTGAATGGCTATTGAACAATATAGTAAGCTAGCTTATTATATGCTTCATTATGAATAAAAACTTCGATAAGAGTTTCGGTTTCGCCATCCACGACGTCGCCCGCCTATTGCGGCTCAGTTTCGATCGCCAAGCGGCGAACACGGGGCTGACAAGGGCGCAGTGGTCTGTCTTGGCGCATCTGCACAGCGGTAACGGGGTGCAGCAGAAAACTCTAGCCAAGGTAATGGACATTACGCCCATTACCCTCGCGCGCCACCTTGACCGCTTAGAGGTCGATGCCTGGATCGAGCGCCGCGATGACCCGGAAGATCGCCGGGCCAAACGCGTGTTCTTGAACCCTAAGGCGAGTCCCATGATAGAGATGCTAAGTACCCTTGGTCAGAGCGTTCGCGCTCAGGCCATGACTGGCATCAGCTCTGCGGACGAGGAATTATTTATGCGGGTTCTCCTGCAGATACGCGCGAATCTCTGTGTCGCCAATAATGGCCCGGACACTTCTAAAAGCAGCGAAAACTAATTGAGTGAGGTTATAACCATGAAAGCCAATGTTGCTATCCGCAACCTAATGTTATTGATCCTAGGTCCGGCAGTCATCGCCGGGGTTTCCCTATGGATCTACTTACAGGGCGGCCGCTTCGTCAGTACCGACAACGCCTATGTAAAGACAGAGATCGTCTCCGTAAGCAGTGAGATCACTGGCCGTGTCGTAGAGGTCATTCCTCGTGACAATGAGCGGGTTAGCAAGGGACAGTTATTGTTCCGCTTGGATGACCAGCCCTATCGCATCGCACTTGCCAAGGCCGAGGCAAATCTTGCCAACATCCGCGGCAGCATCGAGAGCGAGAAGGCCGACTATCTCAGCGATAAACTCGCCATCGATAATGCCAACACCGATCTAACGTTCCGCCTCAAGGAGATGGAGCGTATTCGCAAACTAGTAGAGACACGCTCTATTCCAGCGGCGCAATTCGACCAAGCCGAATACGCTTGGCGCAGCGCTAGCAATGCATTGGATAACCGTACACAGTCCCTACAGGCCGCCCGGGCTCGCTTGATCGATCCAGACCTGCCTACAGAGCAGCACCCGCGCTACCTGCAGGCCCTCGCTGAGCTGGAGAAGAGCAAACTAGATATCAATCACCTAGAGATTCGCGCACCAGCCGATGGCGTCGCAGTCAATGTCGCGGTGCACGAGGGTGAATATGTAATCGCGGGCTCCTCCTTGGTCAGCCTAGTCGACGACAAAAATATGTGGCTAGAGGCTAATTTCAAGGAGACCGACCTGACGTGGGTTCGCCCCGGCCAAGTGGTCAACGTTAGCATCGATGCATTCCCCGGTGAGACTTGGGCGGCGCGAGTCTCCGGCATCATGCCCGCCACAGGCTCTGAGTTCTCTCTTCTGCCCGCGCAAAACAGCTCAGGTAATTGGATTAAAGTGGTGCAACGCATCCGCGTCAACATCACCCTAGACGACTATAACCGCGAGCTGCCGATCTCCGCTGGAATGAGCGCAGTCGTCGACATCGACACCGGCCGCAGTCGCACGCTTCCTTGGGTTGCGGCGAACTAAGCGCGGGAGTAACGAATGTCTAGCGCAACGCAGGAAGCCAAGCCAGGCGAGATCGCCTTTCGTGGCCTAATTACGCTATCGATAATGTTGGCCACCATCATGCAGGTGCTCGACACGACGATCGCGAACGTGGCGCTGCCCCATATGCAGGGCAGCCTCACGGCGACCCAAGAGCAGATCACTTGGGTGCTAACCTCCTATATCGTAGCCTCCGCAATCATGACTCTGCCCACAGCTTGGCTAGCAGGCCGCTTCGGTCGCAAGCGCGTTTTTCTAGTCACCGTGGGCGGCTTTACCATAAGCTCAGTGCTATGTGGCATGGCAAATTCATTAGAACAAATGGTTTTATTCCGCATCTTACAGGGCTGCTTCGGCGCAGCCCTCGTGCCCTTGGCACAAGCCACGATGCTCGACATCAATCCGCGCGAGAATCACGGCAAGGCTATGGCGATGTGGGGCATGGGCGTCATGATCGGCCCAATTCTTGGCCCTACGTTAGGCGGTTGGCTAACCGAGTCCTATAACTGGAGGTGGGTATTTTATATCAATCTTCCTCTGGGTATCATTGCCTTCCTAGGCATGCTGTTCTTCATGCCCGATTCTGACCGCGTGAAGCGCCCCTTCGATACCTTCGGCTTCCTAATGCTAACCGTGATCATCGGCAGCGCGCAGTTGCTCATGGACCGCGGCGAACATGCCGGATGGTTCGGCTCCCGCGAGATCCTGCTGTACTGCGCATTAGCTGGCTCCGCACTGTGGATGTATATCGTGCACTCGATGCGCACCGAGCACCCCTTCCTCACACCCGCAATCTTCAAAGATCGCAATTTGATGACGAGCCTAGTGTTCATATTTTTCATCGGCATCATCCTGCTAGCGACGATGGCCTTGCTGCCACCTTACATGCAGAACCTGATGGGCTACCCCGTGTTGGACGTCGGTATTATTATGGCACCGCGTGGCATAGGGACGATGATCGCCATGATGATAGTCGGCAAAATAAGCAATCAGTTCGACGCGCGCGTATTGATTCTATTCGGCCTTGGCTGCACCGCGGGCTCGCTGTTCGCGATGACGGGTTTCAGCACCTATGTGCCTCCCCATACACTCGTCTGGACTGGCATGATGCAAGGCTTTGGCCTTGGATTTATCTTCGTGCCTTTAAGCACAGTCGCTAACGCCACTCTACCAACTCAATACCGTGCAGAGGGCGCCAGTGTCTTTAGCCTAAGCCGCAATATGGGCAGCAGTGTGGGGATATCTCTGGTGATGACTGTTCTAAGTCGCAACATGGCCACGAACCATGCCTATCTCACTGAGAATATTACTAGCGCAAGGCTTGGTATTGGTTTAAATCAAGTGCCTCAAGCAATGTTAGAAAATGCCGGCGGCATGTTGGCGATGCTTGACGCAGAAGTTACGCGTCAAGCTGCCACAATCGCATATATAAATGATTTCAAATTAATGATGTGGGTAGTGTTGGCTGTCTCGCCCCTCGTGCTGTTTTTGCGCAAGCGAGTTCCACTGCCAACGCCAGCCTAACTATCGCGCTTGTCACTTAGGCAGGTAGATGTTGTGACACCCCTCGCACGGGGCGTACATCAGGTCGTTACCGGCGTTGAACATAGCCTCTTCGTCGTGGTTCTGTATGGCTAATTGCGCACTGCGCGCCGCGCCAATCAATTGCTGTACAAAACCCTGCCAATCCTCGTTCTGTGCCTGCTGCGCGTAGACCCCATCGGCCCCGCCTTGCGCCGTGAGCTGTGCGGCGGCGATTACCACATTAGCGGCTTGATCTAGCTCCAACCATTGCGTATCGCTCTTGATATCGTACGCGCCCCATATTTTATTCGTCGCAGGTGCAATCACGCCCACCATGATCTCGCGCATATTGAGACCATCGCTCTGTGCAGCCCAAGCAGAGCAAACCATACCAAGCCCAACACTCGCTGCGAGTCCTATTTTTAGCCAATGTGACATAAATCCCCTAACAAGCATCAAATAGTGGTTTTCCTGAGGCCACTAGGTCCTCATCAATGTACCTCAACAAACTTGGGTCTTCGCCCTCTCCTTTTGCCCCAAAAATCCCGACGATGGTCGAAGTATGGCAGCTCAGACATGGTAAATCCGCCAGTGTGCAAGATAATGACAGTATTCCGGTCGCTCTCCTAGTTAGTCAACGAGGGTCCAATGCCATTGCAGGATGCGCAAGCACAGCAAAAAAGTTTAACTTTTGGCGCTAAGGTAACAACGGAAATCAACGGGATGCGCGTATGTACATCCCAGACAAACCAATTAATTCCTTTTTTGAGACTTTGCCGATGGATTCGCGAGATACAATAAACGCCGACACTCAAGACTCTCCCCTAATTGCCCCTCCTTCGCGCAAGAAGCGCAAGAGTCGGTGGCCGATGGTGCTTATCGTTCTAGCACTTGCAGGAGGCAGCATTTATTACCTCAACTCTGAGGAAGCAACCGTAGCTGACCAGCCGCTGGTTTCGACGGTCGAGATTGGCAGCATCATCAACACCATCTCCTCCGCTGGCACCGTCAAACCGAGCAACTTCGTTGATGTCGGCGCGCAGGTATCCGGCCAACTAGAGAAACTCTATGTCGAGGTCGGCGACGTCGTCGAGGAAGGTCAAATTCTCGCAGAGATCGACGCCCGCTCCCAACAGAGCCGCGTCGATGCCAGCCGTTCCGCCATCGAGGCACAAGAGGCACAAATCGCTTCGCGCCGCGCCTCCCTACAGCTCGCTAGGACCAATAAGGAGCGTCAGGAACGCCTCATGGCCGCCAATGCCACCAGTCAGCAAGACTTCGACACTGCCGTTTCGAACCTCGCCAACGCCGAGGCTAGCCTGATTCAACTAGAGAAGCAGATTCAGCAGTCCCGCGCGAGCTTACTCTCCGATGAGACCGAACTGGAATACACTCGAATTTATGCACCGCTTGCCGGCACAGTGGTCTCTATTGAGATGAACGAAGGCCGTACCCTTAACGCCAATCAAAACGCACCTACAATCCTGCGCATTGCCGACCTTTCCCTAATGACTGTAGAGGCCGAGATATCAGAGGCCGACATCGGTAGCTTGAAGAAAGGCATGGAAATCTATTTCACTACCTTGAGTGGCGGTACACGCCGATGGACCGGCGAACTACGGCAGATCCTGCCTACTCCGGTAGTGACCAGCAATGTGGTGCTGTATACCGGACTTTTCGACGTTCAGAACCAAGATGGCACTCTATTGCCCGAGATGACCGCACAGGTCTTCTTCATCACCTCTGCAGCCCGTAACGTACTGACTGTGCCACTGGGCGCACTGACCTTCGTCGACGTAGAACAGCCAAGTGGCGCAGCGACGCCAGGGGATAATGGCGAGGGCGCCGTTCCTGCAGGAGTGCAGCGGCCCGCAGGGGCAGGCCAACGCCCTGCAGGAGCTGGTCAACGCCCTGCCGGTGCTGGTCGTCGCCCTCAGGCAAGCCAACTCTCGGGAGACTTGCCTGCACGACGCCCTGCTCTAGCGCTTGTTTTGAAAGAAGATGGCACCGAAGAGCAGCGTCGAGTAGTGGTTGGTGTCACTAGCCGCATCAACGCGGAAGTGATCAACGGACTGCAAGAAGGCGAGCAAGTAATTTCCGGCATTATACAAGCGGCAGCTGCCGCACCGGCCAACACCGAAGGGTTTAGACGCCCAGGTGGTTTCCCTGGAGGCTTCTGATGAGCGTAGGCGTTCTTGATGGAAGTGAAATACCAGAAGATGGCACTGTAGCGGAGCAGATGGCGGCGAGTGACTTGTTGTCCACCCCTATCATCGAGCTGCGCGATATAAAGCGCACCTTCGTAACGGGCGGTGGCGTCGAAGTACGCGCCCTACGCGGTATCGACCTGAAGATTCACATGGGCGAGTTTGTCGCCATCATGGGGCAGTCAGGTTCCGGTAAGTCCACCATGATGAACATCTTGGGTTGTCTCGACAAAGCCACTTCCGGCACCTATTTATTTGCCGGTCGCGATATTCGTAACTTCGCCCCTGACGACTTAGCATGGCTGCGCCGCGAGGCCTTCGGCTTCGTATTCCAGAGCTATAATCTTCTACCCCACGCCAGTGCCGAAGAAAACGTGGAGATCCCCGCGATCTACGCCGGCTACTCTGCCAACGAACGTCAGGTTAAAGCGGAAGCCTTACTAACCTCACTTGGTTTAGGCGATCGTATGGATCACCGTCCAAGCCAATTATCCGGCGGCCAACAGCAGCGCGTCTCAATTGCTCGCGCTCTTATGAATGGTGGCAATATCATCCTAGCGGACGAACCCACTGGCGCATTGGATTCCCAGAGCGGCGTGGAAGTCATGGCGCTTCTTAAGGATCTAGCAAGACAGGGTCATACCGTCATCCTCATTACCCACGATCCAGAGGTCGCCTTGCAGGCGGACCGCATTATCGAGTTTAGGGATGGCAAGGTAATAGAGGACCGGCGTCAAGACGGTATCCAGTTCAAGCCGAAAGGCAATGAACAGTTGCGAAAATTATTTATGAATCGCAAGATCGCCTCGCCACTGGCTGGTGTGGCCGAAGCCATCAACATGGCCTTACGTTCCCTAACCGCCAATATATTCCGTACGATTCTGACTCTACTCGGCATCGTGATCGGCGTTGCCTCCGTAGTGGCGATGCTGGCTATCGGCGAAGGCGCGAGCCAGGAGATCGTGGACCGCATCAGTTCGATCGGCACCAATATATTAACGCTGCAACCGGCGCGAATTCCGGGGCAACGGCGCTCTATGCCCTCGACACTGACATTCGAAGATGCCGACGAAATTCTCGCCTCTATTCCAAATATAACTGGTACCTTAGCGGAAATCGATGGCAATAACACAGTACGTTATGGACGCCAAGATTACTCCACTACAGTCACGGCTACTGGCGAAAATCTACCGGAAATTCGTAACTGGCCGCTGTCCCAGGGCGTATTTTTTACCCGCGAAGACAGTGACCGCTATATCTCCGTCGCCGTGCTCGGCGCAACGGTAGCTGAAGAGTTGTTCGTGAATGGGACAAACCCATTAGGGGAGTATATTTTAATTCGCAATGTTCCGTTCCAGATCATCGGCGTACTTACTCGCAAGGGCTCCTCTGGTTTCGGAGGCAGAGACCAAGACGATGCTGTATTCGTACCGTTGAAAGCCGGGGCATTACGACTTTTCGGGGCAGATGTCGCGAACTCTATAACGGTGGCAGTGGATGATATAGGACAAATCAATCAGACCGAGGCGAATCTTAGCGAGTTTATGATCGCGCGCCACGGTAGCGAAGATTTCCGCATCTTCAACAGCGCTGAGCTGCTCGACACTGTCTCCGCCTCGCAAGACACGATGACTATGCTTCTGGGCTCCGTCGCGGCTATCTCCCTTCTAGTGGGGGGTATCGGCGTGATGAACATCATGCTGGTCTCGGTGACCGAGCGTACTCGTGAGATCGGCATACGCATGGCCACCGGTGCGCGGCAGAACGATATTCTTGCGCAGTTCCTCTCTGAGGCGATCGTAGTCTCCGGCGTAGGGGGGCTGATCGGCGTCGGCATCGGGGTCGGGGCGGGACTCCTTATGCAGTACTTCGGCGTGGCCATTAAGTTTACCTCCACGCCGATGATTTTGGCCTTCTGCAGTGCCGCTGCTACAGGCTTGATATTTGGTTTTACGCCAGCGCGAAAAGCAGCTCGGCTCGACCCAGTCGTCGCGCTAGCCAACGAATAAGGAAACAGGAAACATGCGTCACTTTACACTTCAACCGCTGGTTCGAGCTTTGCTCGGCGGCGGCTTTGCTTTAACACTGAATGCCTGTGCATTGCAGAGCGAAGCGCCGGCCTTGGCGCAGAGCGATGTGCCAGATGCTTGGGTAGCACCTATCGATGAAGAGGCCGCGACTTGGCCACAGAGCACGTGGTGGGACTCCTATGCGGACCCTGAGCTTAGTGGCTTGATCGACACCATCGCACAACGAAATTTCGACCTAGCGAATAATCGTCGCACACTCGAGGCGGCGCAGATCACTTTGCGCGAGGCCGGATTCGACCTATACCCTACTGGCAGCATCACTCTGGGTACAGGGGCGAATTACACCGACAGTCGCAGCGATGGCAGCTCACAAAGTAATAGTGCCAATGTCCCTTTCGAGCTAGGCGCCTCACTAAGCTATGGCAATATTATTGCTAAGCCAGCCATCTACACGAAAGCAGTAGCCGACTACGAATCTCGGGCCGCACTGAGCGCCGATGTCGCACTGACGACACTTGGCACCTCTGCCTCAACCTATTTCCAGTTATTGCTGATTCGCGACAAGATTAGGGCGTCCCAGCAGAACGTCGAGAATGCCCAAGCGATCAGCGAGATTGCAAATGCTCGAGTCGAGGCCGGCGTGGCCGTCCCCATAGAAGCGTTGCAGCAACAGATAGCCTTACAAAGAGAGATGGCCAATCTGAGTAACTTCCGTCAGAGCGAGCTCTCTGCCCTCGCCTCGCTTGCCCTACTTTCCGGAACCGGCGTCCAAGACTTCGCTCTTGCAGGTGAAACCTTGAACCAGATCACCGTGCCTAGCGTTCAACCCGGCCTGCCCTCGGAGCTATTATTACGTCGCCCAGACCTAGTGCAAGCCGAGGCACTATTGCGCAGCTCGACCGCAAACGTCGACATCGTGCGTACCGCCTACTTCCCCAACATCTCTCTGACGAGCAATCTCAGTGCCGGTAGCACCTCACTGACCGAGCTGATCTCCTCGCCAGATACTTTCTTTAGCCTCAATGCGTCTGTGTTACAGACCTTACTAGATAATGGTCAACGCGACCGCAACGTGGAGCGTTCGCAGCTCACGCTGGAGAGCAGCCTCGCGGACTATCGCAAGACTGTGATTGCAGCGTTCAACGAGATCGAAGTTTTGTTGAGCAATATGCAGGTGCAGAACCAGCTCTTAGAAGTAGCCCAGCAAAATCTCAACGCAGCGGAAGAGTCCTTCCGCATTGCGCAGGTACGCTACGAAGAAGGGGTGACGGATTTCCAGACAGTACTGACCTCGCAGAACACCTTGTTCTCCACTAGCAACAGCTATCTAGACACCAAGCTTTCGCAGCTCAACACTAGCGTGAACCTCTATCAGGCCCTCGGTGGCGGCTGGGAGAAGGAGGAGCTCTAGGGAAGCTCTGAATAGCCTTATACTGGAGATTGGGCGGTTGATGGGCTAAAGTGGCGCTTCGTTTGAAACTCAGGAAAGCTACAAATGCCTGCTGCAGGTGAAGCGCAAAAATCCCGTAAACAACGCGTCTATGACGTGATCTTTGGTTACGATACCAAAGCCGGAAAGACCTTCGATCTAGTACTGATTATCATGATCAGTGCCAGTGTGTTTGCGGTAATGTTGGACTCGATAGGCTGGCAGAGCGACACTTTCAATCGCAGCCTATTCATCCTTGAGTGGTTATTTACCCTCGCCTTTACACTAGAGTATGCCCTGCGCATCTATAGCTCACCCAAGCCGCGTAGCTATGTACTGAGCTACTATGGCCTGATCGATCTATTATCGATTCTGCCCACCTACCTCGCTTACTTCTATGCCGGCGCCAACTTCCTAGTCGTGATTCGAGTTCTGCGGGTATTACGCGTATTCCGGGTTCTGAAATTATTTCGTTATATGGGCGAGGCCAATCTATTATTCGGCGCGCTAGTCAACGCTAGGCGCAAGATTTTCGTATTCATGTTTGCCGTGTTCAACCTCGTCATCGTGTTTGGCACCTTAATGTTCATTATCGAGGGGCCGGACAATGGCTTTAGCAATATTCCACAGAGCATCTACTGGGCAATCGTCACAATCACGACCGTAGGCTATGGGGACATCACCCCGCACACACCGCTAGGACAAGGCATAGCGGCCCTCGCGATGATCTGCGGCTACGCGATCATCGCAGTGCCAACAGGCATCATCGGTGCGGAGTTAATGCAGCAGTTTCAGACCCGCGGCAGCCCCTCCTCCTATCGTAAGATTGAGTGTCCACATTGTAACGCCAAGGATCATCAGAACGACGCCACCTACTGTCGGCTTTGTGGCGGGGTGCTGTCCCCCGATAAATAGCACTCCTTAGTGCTTGCGCAGCTTTACAAATCCTAAGCTCCCAATAGACCTCCCCGTGATTGACTCTGCGTAGGCACTAGGCAAGAATGGAAAGGCATACTTCGCGTTCTAGGATTAACACGCTAGGATGTTTACTCGCTATCGGGATAGCCATGAAACGCAACAGTCTACTCATCATCGACGACGATCCTTTGATCTGTAAAACTCTTGAGAATATTGCCGAGAAGGCTGGTTTCGAGGTGATGTCGACCGATAGCGCTTTCTCTTTCTTCTCGCAATTAGAATTATTCAATCCAAGCCTAGTGCTCCTCAATGTCGAGATGACAGAGCTCAATGGCATGGACGTTATGATGCGCCTTGCAGAGTTACATACGCAGGCCAAACTCATCATCACCAACACACAACAACGCGGCCATACGGAAAGGGCTACGCAGATCGCTGCAGACAGTGGCTTGCGTGTACTGGGGGCTCTCGAGAAGCCATTCTCGGCTGCCAATCTTAAGTATTTGCTTACGCTACATCTAAGCCAGTTCGATAAGACGCGCAATACCTCGCAAGAACAAATCGAACCGAATGGCTCGGATTGGACACCCACCTTAGAAGACATTATTCGAGTAGTCGAGAACGACGAAATCACACTCAATTTCCAGCCGAAATTACATTGCGCTAGCGGCAACATTATAGGCTTCGAAGCCTTAGCGCGCTGGAATGTGCCTGGCCGCGGTCATATCACACCCAGTTTATTCGTGCCCTTAGCGGAACAGAACCACTTGTATAGCGTTATGACACGCAACGTCGTGCGCCAGGGCATCAAGTGGCTAGCCCAATTGAACAAGACCGAAATCGCCGGTGCAAAACCCGGTGCGGACGGACAGCCCCATGCCTATACTCTGGCATTTAATATCTCTACAAACGCCCTATATGATCTCGACATGCCGCAGCAATTTTGTGAGATATGTAATGATCTCGGCGTGCCCCCTGCCCTGATCACGCTTGAAGTGAGTGAGCCGGACTCCATACGTGACTTGCAAGAATTCATAAACGCTCTAGAGCGCTTTCATGGCTTCGGTTTCCGCCTGTCACTAGATGATTTTGGCACCGGCCATATGGCAGTACGCGAGCTAGTACGCACAGCTTTTAAGGAAGTTAAAATCGATAGGAAATTTATCGACAAATGCGACGAGTCCGCCGAACTGACTGCGATCGTGAACAGCTGTATCGATATCGCCAATAACCTCAAGCTAGAGATCGTAGCCGAAGGAATCGAGACGCAGAAAATTCAAGACCTGATGAAAAGCAAAGGCTGCTACGGGCTGCAGGGATATTTCATCTCCAAACCCTTAGCTGCGAACAAAGTCGCGAGCTGGCTAACACAATATTACGCGTCCGCCTCCACTAGGCCCTAATTCTACCCCAGGGAATCTGCGCTCTCGAGATCGGGCGACTCAAGAATGGCCCCAACAACTCGTCGCAACCGTATGGCCTCAACATGCGAATCACCGCACTGTTTTCGATGCCGTCTGCAATCACTGTCAAACCACGCGAATGAATCAACTTGATTGTTGAACCGAGCTCGCGACGCTGCTCGTCATCTGAAGTCGCATTATCTAAAAGACGCGGCGACAATTTGACTGAATCCACTGGCAACTGAAAAATTTGCGAAAGCGCGATCGTGGAACCCTGATAAGAGGAGACAATGACGGCGCCGCCGTACTGCTGAATATAGCGAAGCGCCTCGATTGCCTTAGGGCCAGCCTTGGACAAGGAGACCTCCGCGAACTCTAAAGAGAGCCAAGCAGTATTGGCTGGGTATTGCTTCATGCCCAAGAGTGCTTTTTCGATCAGTGCGGTACTGATATGCCCATCGAGCGCTCCCTTAATGGTCACGGCGAAACGATGCCCCTGCTCGAACCACTGCCCCGCATCTTCGAGTACCTGTTCAAGCAACCAGCGATTAAGGCGTGGCACCGCCATCGGGTCATCTAGCATGACCATGATCTCACTGATGCTTAGTTCGCCGCGCTGTGGATGATGCCAAATAATCACCGCCTCCAAAGCGGAAAAATACCCATTGCTAACATTGAGCCGTGGCACATATTCGATGACTATCTCGCCCTTCTTAATACCAGCCTGAACCTTCTGGCACGCGAGTGTCTTGCCTAAAAAATAGCCGACGTCTTCGACGGGCGGCGGAGCTTGCCTAGTAACTGGCACAGGCGATGGAGGCGGCACAATTGGTGCCGGGGGCTCGACGGGCTGCTCACGTGCCTTATCGAGCAACTGTGACGCTCCCTTCTGTGCCCCCTCCTCCTGCACCGGGTGTCTTCGTACCGTGCCTTTAGAGCTAATATTATGGGTCGGATCCTCGTTCCTAGAGGCGGCCTCTGCAGTCACGCTCTTAAGCAGTGCCTCCAACTCGAGAGGTTTATCATCTCGGGAAACTAGAATACCGAGCAATTCACTGGCGGCCGACTGACTAACATGAGACTCAGACCCAAGCTTGTCCTTTAAGATGTCTGCAAACTCTTTGACGAGTTGATCGGTACGCTCCTGCCCTGCGCTAAGTCGAATCTGTTCTAGATTCTCGAGTTGCACATTCAGCACCTCTAACTCTTTGCCTTTTAGCTCCTTCGATTTTAAGAGGACATCGAGGTGTTTGACGGCAGCCTGATGATTGGGTAGATCAGTACCTTGAACGCTGAACTGCGCACTCTCTAAGCGCTGATTGAGTTCTATAATAAGGCGTTTCAAAATACCGCCAAACATGGCGCCGATTATGAAGACGATGGAAATAGGGATGAGTTCATCTGTGGCGAGGGGGATTTTGTCGAGCGGGCCGAAAGGACTTAATACAAGCGTACACAGCAATGCGCCAAGAACGGCAACTATTAGCCCGGAGATGAGACCGTTAAGCAAGAGCAGCAGCGGCACCCATACCAAGAGCGTGGTATTTGCACCCTCTTGAATATTAAAGCTTAGCAGCACTACCGCTATCAACATCCAGAATAAAATGCACAGCAGTATCTGCATCTCCGCACTGAGTGCGTAGATTCTCTGTAAAACTTGATTCCACTGTTGCGCCCAACTGGCTTTCGCTTTCATCGAGATGTCTTAAATATGCTTACAAAACATAAGCTTACCTTTTTCCGGCCATTTCCCTGAATAAACCAGAGATACTAGAATTACATCCTACTTGAAGCAAAGCGAATTCACTATCTCGCGAGGGCATTCCTGAACGTACAGGCCACTGCATGGATACGTGAAACAGGATATTGCTAGGCAATAAAAAAGGGTGCCGAGTCCCTTCGACACCCTTCCACTCGTACATCTTCAACTCAGTCTAGATCGAACTCTATACTGTCGCCGTTCACCATCACCACATAATCACCACTGTCTAAACCTCTTACGTCTAGAGGAATCTCAAGTTCAAATGGCTGGGTTACCTGAGCACATGCTACTAGTGTCTGTAGAGGCGTTTCCCCTACCACTACATAGAACGTTCTTCCCTTGCGAGTCACTGCGGAGTTCAAGTCTATACATGGGTTCGCCATATAGCCCGACACGCCTACCTCGACTTGCACGGGATCGGTCTCAATCACAGTGACTGTTAGCTCAGCCACCGTAGCGAGTGCCTTCTCTACGCCGCCTAGCACCTTGAAATCACCATTCGGTGTAGGGCTTAGGCGTACGTCTTGGTAATAACGGGTGTTTTCGCCTTCGACTACTATGGCATCGCCAAGCGTCAAGACATTGTCCGAAAACAATGCGGGTGTCGCATGGGCACTAACGATTTGGATCACGTTAAAAAACAATGCGATCATCCAGTTCTTCATCTCTATCTCCTCAATACCTTAATTTGTTGATTACTTCCCAAACTCGTGTTTGGGAGTAAGCGTATTGTGGATATCTAGACTGGCAATTGCTGTGCAAGACTTGTATTGAAAATGTGACTAAATGTACGGCCAACTTAGTACGAAACAGGGGCCCCTATGCGGCCCATTGTTTACGCTGATATTTCCACCATGACGTTCCAATATTCGCTTCGCGATCGCTAATCCAAGCCCGTAACCTCCGGAGTTGCGATCTCGACTGGAATCTAAACGAGCGAAAGGTTCAAAAATACTCTGGTGATACTGCTCAGGTATGCCAGGGCCATCGTCGCAAATACTGACACTGACCCTTTCCCCTTCTATGCCACAACTCACGCGAATCTCCGACTCGGCGTAGCGAAGACAATTACGCACGATATTGTGAATAGCTCTCGCCATCAAGTCCGCGTTGAACATGACCTCACCCACTTGTGCCCCACCTATCCTCTCGCAACTTACCCGTGGACTTACACCTTTATAGCTCGCCATCTGCCCCTTTAACCACGCCTGCAGTGGAATGGCGCTACGCTGTAATTGCAAATTCTCCTCGCTTAGTTTGGCGTAGTTGAGCATTTCGTCTATTAGTATCTCTAACTCTTGCACATCCCCTTTCATCTCTTTCAGATAGTTTGTGGCACGCTCCTCTTGCTTGCTTTTACTGAGCATCTCTAGGCTAAATTTGAAACGTGCCAGAGGCGTACGTAACTCATGGGCAACCGCGTTAGTTAGTTCTCGATGCGCAGTAACTAGATACTGAATTCGCTCCGCCATGCGATTGAAGGATTGCGCAACGGGAAGAATGCTAGAGTTCTGTGCCACCTCTACACGGGTCGTGAAGTCTTCTCGACCGAACTGACTTGCGGCGCTGCGCAGCGCACCTAGATCACGGTAGAAAGGCCTTATCCACAAAAAAAGTAGCAATGCTACAAGGACGTAATAACTGGCAATAACTAAATTCTCGAGCCAACGCAAAGAAATTGGCTCCCGAGGCAAAGGACCAATTGCAAGCACCTGCCCCGTATCGGCAATGCGTTTGTAGAGCGTACTGCGAGACTCGGAGTCGGCAAAGGAAACGATTTCACCACTACTTAATGCGTCGATAAATTCCTGTTGCCCCTGCAAGTCCATTGTGTCGAAGAGCAGAACGGGGAGTGCTAGCGCCTGTACCATAGCCCCCTGCACGTCTTCGAAACGGCTCGCAATGGCGTCAGGAGAACTGCCATTTTCCAACAGCACCGATTCCACCAGTGCGAAGTTCTGCGCATAGCGTTGTGCGCTGTCTTGAGTTTGGCTCGGTAGAATCCACAGCAGCACACTATCCAATGCTAAGCCGATAAGCAGAATGCCTGCGGCTATAACAACATAAGGACGCAGCAGATAGAACCGAGGCGGCTTGGACACTACATCACTCCCACGCGTTCGCGACGAACAAATAACCCTTTCCCCATATGGTGCGAATGCGGAATGGCTGCTCGGTGTTGTCGAACAACTTCTTGCGCAGACGCGAGATACGCACATCCACGCTGCGATCGAGGCCATCGTATTCGATGCCGCGAATACTATTGTAGATATCATCGCGACTGAGCACGGCACCGGCATTGCGTGCAAGTAGACTAAGTAGTTCGAACTCCTGTGTGGTGAGATCGACTGTTTGCCCCTCCAACAAAACTTGATGCGAACGTAAATCGATACTTAACAAACCGAAGCTGAGAGTACTAGATTGCGGGGTGGGCGCTGAAGACTTGCTGCGCCGCAGCAGGGCGCGCAACCGCGCGAGTAAAACGGGTGGTTCGATCGGCTTGCTTACGAAATCGTCAGCCCCAAGCTCTAGCCCCATCACATGGTCTATGTCGCTGCTCTTCGCGGTCAGGATTAGAATCGGCCCAGAGTAGGACTGCCGCAACTGTGTACACACTTGTAGGCCATTCATGCCCGGCAACATCAGGTCTAGCACCACAATATCGACCTCCTTAGGATTGAAGGAGGCCACGGCCTTGTCACCGTGATGCTGCACCATCACCACGAAATTCTCATGGGTCAGATAGTCTTTAACCAAACTTGCTAAGCGCACATCGTCTTCGATGAGGAGTAATCGAATCGGCGTTTCAACGCCGTCCTGCGCTAGTGCTGAAGTCGTCATTACAAGATACTCCACGCGTGCCGTCGACGCGAACGCGTATCGCGCTTGTCGCGGCTGATGATTGGGATTTGCTCCTCTAGCAATAGAGTATCGCTATTCGCTTCGCGTAGTTGCACTAAGGCGCTCTGCCGTCTTTCGACCTTCATCTCGAACTGCCCTTCGCGCTCTTGCTGCCAGCAGCGCAGTGCTTCTAGCTCACCAGCAAACGTGAGGCACACATCTGTGGCAGTCGCGGCAGACCAAGTTACGGCGAACTGCATGGTACACATCGCCTCGCCAGGACTTAGCACACACAGGCGCGGGCGTACCTGCATCGTGAAGTCGCTATTAGGGCTTGCGGCATGCAAAGGAGTGCCCACCAGAATTAAAACGAGAGAAAGAGCCATAGCACAGCCCACAGTCGTAAAGACCGTGTACGTACTTGAAGCCTTGTGTACTTTTAGAATCATTGTCGCCACAAAGTGCTATTTAAATTGGTAATAAATACCTACAAATATCGTGTCCACCGTGCCCCTTTCGATGATTGGACTTTTTCGAATAGCCGCACCTAAGTACTCTCGTTCCATAACCCCCACTAATCGCCAGCGCTCACTGAGCTTGTGAGTCGCGGACAAACGTACCACCCTGTTAGTTCCTGACCCAGCACTATAGGTCGGCCTACCCTCGAGTCTTTCGCTAGGGCGCACACCATAGTAATAATCGACCAGCTGCGCGCTCTTGAACTCCAAGCCCATACTGAGCTTGAACTCACTACTGCGTGTATACCAAGGATAGGAGTATGCAACCCAGGCCGACTGACCAGAGTGTACTGCACTCACATCGCTGAGAATCTGCCCCTGCCAGTCACCCCAAGCGTTGCTATAGAGAAACTCTAGGCCGCTGCTTGCCGCGAAATCGCGTTGTGGCAAAGAGGAGTCAATGTCTTTGAACACGATCTTTTCGAGCTCTGCGGTGCTAAGCGAATCCAGGTCTAAATCGTCGCCGCCCGCTATGCCGGGCAAGCCAATACCCTTATCCTGCGCTAGGCGTTTAAGGTTGAAGATATCAAGACCGGAGCTGCCGTTATTGAGAGAGCTGTAGTAATTGCGTTCGTTATTGAACACAAGCAAGGCACTGACCGAGAGTTGATCGGAATCGCTAAGAGTGAAACCAAAATCTCCATTGTCGAAGAAGAATCGTTCGCCATACCAAGCTAGGTCTAACACGGCATTGAGCCGGGTATCGTCGGAGCCGACGAATGGATTGATGCGCTTGCCATGCCCAAGCGCCACACCCAGTGTCCAAGGGCTTGGCTCTTCACTTTGCTCCTGCACAGAGTCTTGCGCAGAGGCTGGCATAGCGCAAAGCTGCGCCATAAAGCACACGGCGACCACGCCTAGGCCTTTAAAAAGTGATGAGTAGTGGGCAATTGGGTTCAAGCGGTCTTCACCTAAAATCAGAACAGTGACCCGCAGTGTAGCGCGCAGCTCACGGTCGTTTTGTATGAGTTTTGGCGTCTAATTGTAAGTAATTGTAAACGAGCGTCCCGAGATTGAACGCTGTGTTTGACTTAGCTCGGTAGTGTCGCAAATTCCATTTGTAAAAGCATCAGGTCAAGGCAGCGCTAAACCCGAAATATTTTCGGACCATGCCCAGTAGTGCAGGAGTATCAATAACGAAGGCGCGGCGCACCTTACTCTAAGCGAAAGGCAATGCTCTGATTATTGACCTGCACCGTATAATCGCCAAGACCCAAGTCGCTGACATCGAGTGCCACGACCCGCTCGAAGGGCTCGATTACTTGGGCGCACGCCACTAGGGTTTGCAATGGGGTCTGGGCAAACACGACGTAGAAGACGTCGCCGCGACGAGTGACTGCAGTCTCTAATTGAACGCAGGGAGTATCCATGTAGCCACTAACTTCTAGCTGCACCTGCACTGGCGTAGTCTGAAGAACATTCACTGACGTTTCCGTTATAGTGGCAAGGCTCTTCTCTAGCCCACCCACCACTTTGAAATTGCCATCTTTCGAAGGTTCTAATTGCACCTGTTGGTAGAAACGCGTGGACTCGCCTTCTATAACAATCACGTCGTCTAAACGCAGCATATTGTCTATAAACAAAACCGGCTCGGCTGCAGCAGCAAGCAGCGGCATTAATCCGGCTATGAGTCCTAGTGTCCATTTTCTCATCTTACTTTCCTTCGTTTTGGCCTAGGTGCAGCTTGTCACTAGTGAACTTAGCGCATCATCCACATAAGCAACTGACCTATTTTTTCTTCGCCAAAGCCTCTTTGAGGCCGGCGAATGGATTATGGGTAGCGGCACTAGTCTGATTCTCGGCATGCCCACCATAGCGAATAAAATTCGCAAACTTACTATGTTCCTCGTCGTGGCAATACAGACAAAGAAGCTCCCAATTACTGCCATCGCTCGGGTTGTCGTCGTGATTATGATTAACGTGATGTACCGTCAATTCGCTTAGATTGGGGCGCGAGAACTCTCGCGCACAGCGACCGCAGATCCACGGATACAGTTTAAGTGCCTGTTCGCGATAGCCCTTCTCACGCTTAGCCATATAGTCACGCTGAGCATCCAGCGCGCGATCGGCTTTCGAGCTATTTATCTTATCCATAGAGTTCTCGGCATGTGCCCGGCTTGATTACTAGGGCTAGATTATAAGCTAACAAGTGCCCACGTCTTGGTCAAACGGCAAAGTGCCCTTGCCATGATCTAAGTTAACGAATGCCGCCCACACACCATAGGTCAACATTGCGGCAATGGCTGCCCAAGTCTTGTTCAGGAGGCTGCCTCCCCTTCGGCAAAAACGACTCGATCGCGCCCTTCTTGTTTGGCCTTATACATCGCGACATCGGCTCGCTCCATTACAATCTCACGACTGGTGGAATGGCCTTGAAACAGGCTAACGCCGATGCTGCAGGTACATTCATATTTCAGGGGCGACATGGGCTGATTCTCTAACTGCGCCAATAAATGATAGGGCTTGGCGACTTGTTGCAGTATGCGATTAGCGACAGTCGCCGCTTTAGTCCTGGCGCCAGTCAAATCGTTGCCAATATCGATCACTAATATTACAAACTCGTCGCCGCCGAGCCGCACGACGGTGTCCTCGGCTTTAACGCTTTCTTTTATTCTATAGGCCACTTCGATCAGCAGTTGGTCGCCCATTGCGTGCCCATAGTTATCGTTAAGTGTCTTGAATTTATCCAGATCTAGCATTATGAGCGCAGACACTGCCTTCACCTTGCCGCGACTCATCGCGTAGTTAAGCGCTATATCCAACACTCTGCGATTGCCTAGCTGCGTCAACGGGTCGCGCAGCGCTAAAGACAGGCCGACCTGCTCGGCCTTCTCCATATAGATCACCAATAGCCCAAACGCGAACATGATCAAGCCGACCATAGCGCCGATGAAGGTGATGGACTGCACTGGGCTTGAGCTGGTAATCGCCAGCAATAAATTATCGCCCGTAAGTGCTACGCCTGCCCTGAACACAAACATCGCTGTGGTAATGCCAGCGGCGAAGATGATGATCCATCTACCTTGACCGCTGCGCTCATGGAAGTCTCGCGCGATGCTCCACACCAATAAACCAGTTTGATAGACAGAGAAGGCCGCCCCAATGATGACGCGCATCTCGAAATTATCGATGTAGAACCAGAACGTGATAACCGTTACCAGCGCGGGCCACCAAATTAGTAACCTCGGCGGGCGCATCTCGGAGAATCGATAGATCCCCTCCGTGAAGATTGCCAACATCGATGAGATGAGCAGGTTCGCTAAGACAATGGAGAGTAGGTCGGGTATTTGTCCGCGCAGGCTAATCAGAATATAACTCATGCCATGCATGACAAATGCGATAGCCCATAGATACAGCTGCTTATTGCGGCCTATGGCGACTACCAACACACACAGAGCCAAGACAAAACCAAGGGCAATATTGACTATAAAAAGTGTCTGAATATCCATCTTGAGGGCCAGCACTCTCAAAAAGAGCACTCGCCAACTCCGCTAATTTAGTGGGAAGCTAGGGAGTATATAAGAAAGCGGCGCAGCACGACCACTACAAATCTGTAATGTCTGCTCAGTAGTGCAGTTAAGAGGCCGAGTGGAACTTCTCACTCATTATTCTTGATGAATCACTATGCGGTTGCGACCCTGCTCTTTGGCCTTATACATCGCGAGGTCGGCATTGGTAAGCAGCTTCTCTTGGCTTACTTCATTGCTTACGAAGAAGGCTATGCCAATACTGCATGTACATTCGTGCTGGATTCTTCGACGCTGCTCTCCATCCAATGCGAATGTGAGGCATTGATAAGGACGCGATATCTCTGACAAGATGCGCTCGGCCACCAACAGCGCATTGTCGCGCGCCAGCCTAGGCTCTGTGCCCAAATCATTGAGCGAAACTACAAATTCATCGCCGCCCATCCTAACCACCGTATCGTCATTCTTCACACTCTCTTTCAAGCGATATGACACTTCAACTAAGAGTTGGTCGCCGATGCCATGGCCATAACTGTCATTCAAGGGTTTAAACTCGTCTAGGTCGATCAAGAGTATCGCCCCGATCTGCTTAGTGCGCACGCTGCTACGCAACGCCAATTTCAGTGTATTTTCCAGCATGCGCCGATTGCCCAGGCTGGTTAAGGGGTCGCGCAGCGCTAACTCTAGATTCTCTTGCTCCGCCTTTTCTTTGAACACCACGATGAGGCCAAACGCGAACATTATTAGCACCGCGATTGCCCCTAAGGATGTAGTCAAGGGCACAAGACTAGTGCCACTACCCGCGACGACATTTGGATCCGCAAAAATCGACACCAGCAATCTAAACACTAACATCGCCGTGGCGAACGAAGCCGCCCCCATCATGATGAAACGTCCTTGCCCCTCACGCCCCTTGAAAACTCGGATCACGACATACAATAGATATGCGGTTTGACTGGCATAGAAAACACTACCCAAAGCAACTCGCACATCAAAATTATCTATGAAGACCCAATACACCACAAAAGTGGCGAACACTGGCAACCAATAAGGCCACCGTCGGGGCCGCACTAGCTCGAAGCGGTAAATACCCTCTACATAGAGCGCAAGCATAGCGGAGACAAATGTGTTGGCCACGACAATGGAGATGAAATCCGGGATCTCCCCACGTAGCGCGATCAAGCCATAACTAGCCGCATGCAGGCCGAATATGAGTGACCAGACCAATAGCTGCCGATCACGGCCAATGGCCACAATTAGGACGCACAGAGAGAGTGTAAAGCCAACGAGGATGTTGGCAGCAAATAATGCGATATCGGACACGATTTTAAAGCGTTCTCGCTAAGAGTCGACGCATGGCTCCCGAGTATTGTTCGATTGCGCAGTATAAAAGATTTACGTCTCCATGAGCCATTACTCATTTAAGTCAACGGACCCTTAGGGGATAAAATAGCGTACTTAATACGCTGATACCGCGATATTTGAAAGGACTAGACAACGCCGAAAGGGTATTGATAGGCAAAACAGCCCGAATGAGGAGTGTGAGGCTCAGGAGTATCTGCCATATACAGATACCCCTGAGTTAAGCGAAGTTTGCTCTAAATCTCGAAATCCAAAGAAATATAGAACTGACGACCGAAGGGGTCGTCTACACGGCTTTGAAATTGACGAACAGTTGAATAAGACGGAAAGCGATCAGAGCCTTTCTGCGAACTAGTAGGGGAGGTTTTAGCGATCAAACTACTCTGACCCCTTTGATCGTCGCTTTGGTTTGAAGATGCGGGCGATGGTCTCGTCATCGTGAAACATCAAGTGCTTTAGTGCGGCGCCTATGTGGAGGATCACTAGGATGATTAAACTTGTGGCCGCTGTGGAGTGAATGCGCCAGGCGGTATCCACAAGTGTAGACGGGCCCGGCAGCAACCAGGCCAGCAAAGGGCCGGACAGCATCATCACCGCCACATTGGCCAGAATCAGGGCATGGGCCAGCACTGCGAGGCGATGGGTACGCGGCCCCTGCCCTACGGCCTGAGGATGGGGCACGCGTATGCGCCAGGCGATGCGCGCCGCTAGAAGCAGCCACACGCTTAGGCCTATAGTGATGTGCAAGGCGCGGCGAGCATCCACCTCTTCGGCCTCCTGCCACGCTATACTTTTTCCTAGCAGCCAAAGTGAAACGAGCGCTATTGCGCTCGTCCAGTGTAGGGCTATGGAGATCCAGCCGAAGGAGTTCGGCTGGTCATGGAGGGTACTAGGCTTGTTCATTAACTACGCAGACTTCGCCTATTTATACTTCGAAGGGTAGAAGCGCACAGAAGCACGCGCCGACTCTGGGTCGCAGCCATAGGCCGCTAGCTGATAGCCGGGGCGCGCAGGCACCCAACGCGTGGTGTAAGACGCAGGCTCCAACAGGAACATCGGGTCCTCGAGCGTTAGTGTCAGTTGTAGATTGCCCTCTTCCATCCAATAGCGCTCGGTCAATACCTTCTGCGCCGAAGATGGAATGCCGTTGTAATCATCGAAGCCGGTAATGTCGAACATGAAGTGCGTGGTAGTCACGATCAGTGCGCCGTCTTCGTAGTAACCCACAGAGAAGCCCTGATTATTGATGTCCAATGACGTTGGCTCACGCCCATCCAGCCATACCGTGCGCAGTTGGTCGTCTTTCTCGTAGCGGAACATCACGCGGTCAGGCCACTGGGTTACCTGCATGTGGTACGGGTCGTATTGAATGGCCGGCGAGGACGCTGGCTGACAGTCGTATTTAGGAGAGATGATCTCCTCAAACACTTCTTGATAGGCCTTCGCGCGCTCGTTGAGCTTCGGGAAATTCTCGCTCGTCCAGGGCACTGTCTCACTGTTGACCGGGCGTGCACCGAAGCCGCCATCCCATACTCCGGACAAGTCCGGTATCGCCGCATCATCGGACTGCGCTAGCAGCACGCCAGTCTGCACGCTGATGAGCGCGACTAAGGCGACTTGTGCAAACACCGCAAGTGTTGCCTTAACGCCGACAGGCTTGTTTGAATCTTGTTTCATATCCCCTCCTTCCCAGAATTCTTGTTGTTATTTGTCTGTTGCCAAGCAAGGACTTAGCGCGGAGGTTGAGTCGCCTCTTCCACGCGGCCGCCGGAGAGAACTGGACTGCCATCCTGTTTGGTCATGCGCACACAGCACAGACCAGTGGAGCCGTCCGCTCGGGAAGGCTGGCCGGTGACTTTGACCACCATGCCCATCGGCAAGGTATCGGGTGTCCACCCTGTGCGCTGCAGGCTTACGGGAGCGCCGAGTTCTATCTGCCACTCGGTGATCACGCCAGCGGCATCGGGGACATCGACGAAGAGGAAGGCATGGGGGTTGCGAAACACGAAGCGCTTCACGGTGCCTTCGATCTCGACCCTGCGGTCAGGATCATAGAATGGGCCGCTGGCATGATGGGCGATGACGGGAGTCATCACGAACGCGACCCCAATGGACAAAGCCAGGCCGGCTGCGGTAATCAAACGCTTGCTACTCATAATGCTCTCCAGTTTTTATTGTCTTTTTGAAGCAATCTACTAAATCAATTTCCTGTGCCCAAATACTCGCCTACATACGGTATCAGGCGGCCGCACAGCAGTATAGTCGTCCACAACGCCAGCGAGGTATAGCCCACTACTTTCGCGACAAGAGGTGGCGTAGTCTGCGCCGTCCACGTATGCATCTGCGGGCTAAGCTTCCAGTAGTACAGCGCGGCGTTGAGACCGGCCACTACTATAAGAATCATTTTTAGCTGGAACGCTGCATTGTAGGCATAGGTCAGCGGATCGCCAAAGAAAAACAAGACGCCAGTAACAAGATTGAGCCCGAAACCGGCCAGCACGACGGGGATCAGCGAGTGCGTGGCGGTGGGGTCGAGGCGTCGGAAATGTCCCGCCAGACGCAGGTCGATGACCAGCAGCCCACCGAACAATAGTGACAGCCCGAAGAAATGAATGATCTCTAGAATTGGCCACACCCAGTAGGCCGAGACGATCCACAGATTGAGTGCGCTACCGTCGACGAAAGAGACTATAGAGCTCAGCATAATGTCCCCTCCTCAAATAATATAAGCGACGAGACGGCCGGCGATGATCGCGCCTGTCCAAGTCAGCAAGGAACACACGGCCAGTGTGCGGGTGGACCGGCTGATGAATACATCGACGCCGCCTTGGGTATCGGCGCGCAGCCGCGACTGAATGACGCCCGCTAGCGCCATGCCCACGATGATGCAGGCGATCTTGATCAGGAATGCGGGGTTGCCGGCGAAAGTAACGGCCTGGGAGGTAAAAAGCATGACCCCGGAGATGGCATTGAAGATAAAGCCGACCCACGCGAACTTGCTGAGAGAGAGAAACGCGACGGGGTCTAGGCCCTTGAAGCAGCCGACAAGCCGCAGATCACGCATCATGAATATGCCAACGACAACTGCTAGGCCGACGATGTGCACCGCGAGCAACAGCGGATAGGCATATAGTGACAGACTCACCCATTGCGCGATGGGTGTTCCCTCTATCCGTGCAAACATGTGCAACCCTTGAGGATGACGGCTTGTTATTATTTTTTAGCGGGGCGTAGTATTGTCTGTGGCCGGCGGTGTGTCAAACACTCGCAATGCGCTGATTCTAAAGCCTACACACCCTCTTCCCTGCGCAGCGTATCGGTTCGCTACTTGATTTAGATCAAAAATACTTCCTACCGGTACGCTAGTATCAAAGCCGTTAAGGGTTCTTTTCGTGAAGCAAGAGACGGCCCAGTTCCCACTGACCATGCCCGAGTCGGAAGACTCTTAGTGCGCACGGCAGGCAATCTAGAACGCTCATTTTTCGCACACCGCTCAATAAGCGATGTCGTTGCCCTCCAGTGCAGCGTTACTATCAATCCAATGCGTGTAAGGAGATATCCATGGCCGTTATGATGAAAGCAGCTGTCTTTGTTGAGCCCGGTCGCATCGTAGTGCAGGACAAGCCTATCCCGGAAGTAGGCCCACTCGATGCATTGATCCGCATAACAACCACGACAATTTGTGGCACCGACGTGCACATCCTAAAAGGGGAATATCCGGTTAACCCTGGTCTGATCATTGGCCATGAACCAGTTGGCATCATTGAGAAACTCGGATCGGCGGTCTCGGGTTTCAATGAAGGCCAGCGCGTAATCGCCGGCGCTATTACCCCTTCAGGATATTCCAATGCATCGCTATGCGGCTTTCATTCACAGTGTGGTGCCGGCACCAAGCATGGCTGGAAGCCCTTAGGTGGCTGGCGCTTCGGTAATACTATTGACGGCTCCCAAGCCGAATACCTACTCGTCCCCGATGCCATGGCGAATCTTGCGCCAGTGCCAGATGGCCTGACCGACGAACAGGTATTGATGTGTCCCGACATCATGTCGACTGGGTTCGGCGGCGCCGAATCAGGCGGAATCAAGATTGGCGATACGGTGGCGATATTCGCGCAAGGCCCCATCGGCCTATGCGCCACTGCCGGTGCTAGGCTAATGGGCGCGACCACCATCATATCGGTTGAATCGATCCCCGAGAGGGCCTCCGTATCGCGACTGATGGGGGCGGACCATGTCGTGGATTTCAGCAAGGTAGACCCTGTGGACGAGATCATGAAAATCACCGATGGTCGGGGCGTCGACGTGGCGATAGAGGCGCTCGGCCTACAACAGACTTTCGAAGCAGCGTTACGAGTGCTGCGCCCAGGGGGAACGCTCTCCTCATTGGGTGTCTATTCCGCCGACCTGAAGATTCCACTGGACGCATTCTCTGCCGGGCTAGGCGATAACAAAATCATCACTACACTCTGCCCAGGAGGCAAGGAGAGGATGCGCCGCTTAATGGAGGTGATTGCCTCTGGTCGCGTCGACACCCGTCCACTGGTAACCCATCGCTTCAAGCTCGAGGCCATCGAGGAGGCCTACGACCTATTCTCTCATCAACGCGACGCCGTCTTAAAGGTTGCCATTACACCCTGAGCGAAGGGTCCAGCGGCCGATCAACGTAATAGTGACTAAGCACAGGGATGATGACTATACTCAACGCCTTCGTAAAACTTCGCGAAGACTGAGAGTTAGGGGTTGTTCGTCATGCTTAAAAAACTGTTTAGTTTCTTCCGCTATTTGCGCTCGCTGCTGAGCCCCGACGGATTCGCACAGGCCTCTGTATGGGAGCAACTCGCCACCATCTTTGTGTTCGGCGCTATCGTGATCGTGTTTCTATCACCGGCACTGGGTGATATCTCCACTAGCTACCGGATATTCGCAGACCCCTCCACCTTTGCAGACGCACAAGGACCCCTACAGATATTCTTTGGCCTAGTGCAGATGATTTTCGGCTTGATACTGTTCTCTTTCATCGTCTCGGTATTGTCGGCAGCATTGATTGAGCTAGTGGCCGATATCAAGGGTGGCAGATTGCCGTTTCGCAAGAGTGGCCACATACTAATCGTCAATTACAATGTGAAATTGCCGCTGATACTGGACGAGTTCAATCTGCGTGCACAAAGCAGAGATGTTGTTGAGGACGTTGTTCTGCTATTTGCCGAACCGGAGATCGTGAGCAACTTCCATGAGCATCTTGAGACCGAGCGTTGGTCTAATTTGGAGATTTATATCCGTCAGGGCGACTTGATGTCGTTCACAACATTCGAGCGACAGGGAGTATTGAAAGCCCTAGCGATGGTGGTATTACTGCCCGACCACATGGACAGCGCCTTCGCTGCCGATAATTTCAATCTAAAACTCCTCACCACCTTAGTGAACAAGCAAGAATTCTTCGCGCATTTAGCAGATCGGCAGAATCTACGACAGCCGATGAAATGCTCCATCGAGCTCTCGAACAACGCCGATTGCCGCGACATCGCCCTGTCGATTACCACGAAAGACTCTGGCCCCATGTTCTCAGTGATTACCCCTAACGATGTGATCGGCCATGTGCTCGCCCGCGCCATGGTGGATGTCGTTTACTACAATGTGTTTTTCGAAACGCTGTCGTTTCAAGGCACCAATGCGAACTTTATCGACCCCGGCCTGTTCCCCAGTTTCGACATCGCAAACGAGACACTTTTCGAGCAGCTGATGTTCGAATTTAGCGGCGGCACCTTGATCGGCTACTCGTCGGTGGATGCCAGCGGTCGCTTCCACTTACAACTCTGCCCCTTCGGCAAAGCACTGGGCCCTAGCGATTGGCTACTATTCCTAACCGACGACGCGAAGGGACTGAGCTACTCGCAGACGCAGCCCCAAGCGCTGCGCGCACACCCGGAGATTACACCCCCTACCGAACAGTCGAGCAGACGCATCTGCGTGATAGGTGAGGCCTGGCCGGTTGCGCCGGTAAAGCGTTTCATCGACGCCTCTAGCCGCGCATTCCTGATCGATGCGCAATTCGTGTTCGACGATCCGGCAGAATATTTCACAGAAGAGTTTCAACAGCGTCTACAGAAGGGAGATTACGAGAACATCATTATCAACCTAGACGATGAACTGGGTTTTAGATTAACGATGTTGCTTTTTGCCGCAGCGAATCGAGACGAAAAATTCTTAGCGAAAATTGTGACGGTGCTAAAAGATCCTCAAATCGAAAAGCTGCTCAACCAGCGCGCCGAACAATGCAGCACCCTGCTCTCCCACAAACTTGCCGCCAAATATATCTCGCAACTCTCGTTCCAGAAGAATCTCGATATTCTATTCACCGAGCTCACCTTTCCCGAAGGCGCTGAGTTCAATCTGTTGGAGGTGGGCAATCATATACCTGCCAAGCTCTTGACCAGTGCTGCCGAGCTCAAGCTCTTGCTTGCGGCCCAGCAGATGATCTATGTCGGCATCGTGGATGCGCAGAAGAAGATATCCCTGAACCCAGCGGATGTCTCAGAGGCAAGGCAGATTTTGGCATTGAGCCTTGGGAAGTTTTGAGCACTTAGTTTATTAGGTCCCAACTAGATCTTGTAACCGTTCTCGATTTAGCTATGCCGGGGCCATTCAACTCAAGAGATAGTCGTGAGATATTTCTCAAGATTATTCAATGTGCCGTTACCGATCTCGACAGCGCCAAAGCCAAGGCCTCCATCACGCTGTGCCTTAGTTGGGTGCAACTGCCGTAGCGACAGCACTGTCTTACCATTGCTCTGTTCGTCGAAGGTAATCAGCACACGGAAACGTGTAGCCGAATCGTCCTCATCCGGGCCGTGATCGAACTCTATCGAGTTGAGTGGGTCGATGTTCAAGAAGACCACGCGGTTCTCATAACGTATTCCATCTGGGCTAACATAGGTAAACCGCCAACGCCCGCCGACCCGTATATCGACCTCATGGGTTTCGGAGGTGTAGCCTTCGGGGCAGAACCAAGCAGTCAGATGCTCGGGATTTATCCATGCGGAGAACACAAGCTCCCTAGGCGCATCTAGCACGCGGGTTAGCACCAGCTCTCGCTCTAGAATCTCTTTATCCCAGAACTTAAGTGTTTCGTTTTGCATCCCTCGACTCCTTCTGTTTGAGTTGATTGACATAGCCTTCCATCCGGTCGAGACGACTCTCCCAAGTTGCCCGCTGCTGCGACATCCACGCCTCAACGGCCCGCATGCCCTCTTCGTTGAGGGAGCAAGGGCGCTTGGTACCTTCGACTCTGCGCACAATCAAGCCCGCCTGCTCTAACACCTTTAAGTGCTGCGAGACCGCGGGCTGACTGATCGCGAATGGCTCTACAAGTTCGTTTACGGTGGCCTCTCCTTTAGCCAGGCGAGCCAGAATCGCCCTACGCGTAGGGTCGGACAGAGCGGTGAAAGCGGCATTGAGATTATTCATAAGCCAAAGCTTATATAATAGAATGCAAATATTCAAACAAAATTTTTGAGCGACTTCTGGCCAAGAAAAATAGTTGGACGTGATGGGTAGGGGAATAAAGGTAGAGGGATTTGGGATTATGAGGCCAGTGCACTTAATTCCTAAACTTCGGAACTAAGTGCCCAGCCCCCTTTAATCGGCCCTTAACTTGCAGCTGGCGCTTCTGCGGCTTTGGCCACCTTATCGGCCTGGTACTGCATCTCGGAAACACGACGCAGTTGCTGCAATGAGGTTAGGTGGGCATAGATAATGGGCAACAGGCCCATCTTACGCAGGTCTAGATAGGCCTCGTCGGACAGCTCATTAAGCGCTGTCTCGTTGATAACGTAGATGCCCTCGATGTTATAGCGCGTTGCGTCCGGACGATGCTGTAGCTCTAGCTTCTGGGTAGCCAGTAATTTCTTCTCCGTGAGCCTCTTACACATCTCCTGAGTGTTGCGGGTCTGTTCCGCTACCTTTATCAGGGATTCGATTCTTTTCTCTAGATAGGCACTGCGCTCGCCCTTCTCGTCAAACAGCGGCTCGCCCTTCTCTTCGCTTAACAGGGGGCTTTCTTCGTTGAGCAGCACTATTAGCTGATCACTGGTCTCGTCTACGCGCGCAATGCTAAAGGGAGAGTTGCCGAAACTGACGGGAATGACGCCAGCTTTGTACTCTTCTGCCTGGCAATAGAGGTTCTGGCCTTCTCGCAGGCCCATAAGGGCGACGGGAACGAATTCGTCGGTCTTACCGATCTTGACAAAAACTAGTGGAAACTCGGCGGCTAGGGTAAAAAAGTCCTGGATGACGATAGGAACTAGGTGATTTTCTTTATAACGGGTGTAGTCGCCTGATTCGGTGACCTTTAGCTTGGCGTGCTTATCTTTGCGTAGCGGTTGTGGAGAACTCATTCGTGATTGCCCTTGTTGTAGTTTTACAATGCCCTGCATGGTACCTATTCTGGGTGAAAAACAACAGATGGGGGGGTAATAGATGTACTCTTTGCTAATGAAACTTATGTTCACGTCTTTGATGAATAAATTATTGTTCCCTTTAACTCTGCTCCTACTGTTTTCTGGCGGCTTTGCCTACTCGCAAGTCGATGATGACTTATTGTGGCAGCGAGAAGAGACTAGGGATCCATCGGGAATAGTAGTAAGTGTTGAAGTCGGCATGCGTGCCGGAGTTCCATTGGCCCTTAGGTACCAGCTAAGCAACGTGAACAAGGACCCTATTACAGTTTTCTTAGCGCTAGAAGGAGATGGTGTGGCTACCAACATCACAATTTCCCAAGCTGGCAAAATTTATCGCTCTATTCACCGATATAGTGTAGATGAATTTCCTGAGTTAAAGCCTGTGAGTTTGCTTCCTAATGAAACGATCGAGTGGGAGTATCAGATTGTCGACTTAGTAGACAATCCCGAAGAGTTCGCTCGTATTAAGTCCTTCGAAAGATTCGGAATCAATCTCCGTTTTCCGTTTATGCTCGCCGACGACACTAATGACCAAGCAGCTATAAGAAATCGGCGTGGGTTATCCCTACGTTGGGGGGGATAATGGGGTCAGGTTCGTTGATCCATAAATTTTAAAAGTTCAAAGAACCTGACCCCTTGATTTACTTACTCCACAATAGCGCCATAGCTAACAGCTTTGAAGGTGTTTCGTAGTGGCACTTGCACATTCATGTGCTGGATCATCACGATTCCAATGAGGTCTTCTACCGGGTCGATCCAGAAGATAGTGCCGGCCGCGCCGCCCCAGTAATACTCACCAGCGGAAGTAATACCGCCAGCCCCTGCTGGGTCCTCTATTACTGCGAAGCCAAGGCCAAAGCCAGTTCCGCGCGACATTCCGTAAAGGTCCGCATTAGTGTTCTTTGATGCCCCACCAAAAATGCCGGGCAAATGATTCTGCGTCATGAACTCTATGGTCTTGCGGCCAAGGATTCTGGCGCCATCAAGCTCGCCCCCGTTGAGCAGCATTTGGGAGAAGCGCATATAGTCTTCTGTGCTCGATACAAGCCCACCGCCACCGGAGAAGAAAGTCACTTCATTGGCAAAGGCACTCGTTTCTGGACGGTCACTGACCTCGAGTGTTTTCGTACGCGGGTCAAAGCTATGGTTGGTGCCGAAACGCGGTTTCTTGTCGGCAGGCACTTCGAAGAAGGTATCTGTCATCTCTAGAGGGCTAAAGATGCGCTGCTCGAAGAACTCATCCAGCGGCTGACCGGAGAGTACTTCAACCACACGCCCAAGCACATCAACCGAGACGCTGTAATGGAAACGGGTGCCTGGCTGGTACTGCAGAGGAATCTCGCCCAGTCGACTCGTCATCTCTGCCAGATCCGTGTTACCTAGGATCTCGGCATCGCGATACTGCCTGTCCACCAAGGTGTCGCCGAACACGCCATAGGTAAGGCCGGCGGTATGGCTCATCAACATCTGCATCGTCATTGCCCGCTCCGGCGCCACCATGGAACCGCCCTCGTCCATGACCTTCAAGTTGGCAAACTCAGGCAGGAACTTAGACACGGGATCCGTTAGCTGAAACTTGCCTTCCTCATACAGCATCATCGCGGCCACAGTCGTGATGGGTTTGCTCATGGAGTAAATACGGAACAGGCTATCCTTCTCAATCGGCGCGCCTGTATCCATATCAAGAGTGCCGTAGTTCTCGAAGAGCACGATCTCACCATGGCGCGCCAACATGCTGACAACCCCCACCAACTCGCCACTATCGACGTATTGCTGCAATAAGGGGGCAATCCTCTCTAAAGCCTCAGAGGACATCCCAACCGACTCTGGAGAGGAATAGGAAAGGTTATCGGCGATCGCTAGGCTAGAAAGCAATGTGCTGGAAATAATCGTTAAGGTATTGAGCGTAGTACGTGCTGTAGAAAACATCTTTGGGCCCCCATTTTTGTTGTTAGATAGAGCGTCAATCCATGAACTGCTCGGAATATACGATTAGCAAAAATCCTGAGGCCATCCTAGCACTGCTTTTGCGGGGTGGGATACTCTGGGTTTAGGCTTGTCCGGTAAGTGGTCTTTTCTGTGCGGTAGGTGGGGAAAATTGGGGTCAGTGTAAGTTTTCCTAACCCTGTCTACGGGCCCTTCTTCCAGCCGTAGCCAGAAATGAGTTTGCTGCTTAACCATGAGACAATGGCACCTAACTAAAATGTACACTGACCCCATTTATTACCATTTATTAGTTAAATAGACTTTTCTCGGCAATCGTTCTAGTCTTGGCAAGCTAACAAATTAATAAGAAGGACTGATCATGAATCTACGATTTTTGAACGTTCCAGCTGCTTTGTTCGGATTGTCCGCCCTGATGGGCGCAAATGCGGCGAGCGCACAAGACCTTGCCCCTACCTTTTACGCAGACGCGTTACCCGTTTTCCAGAAGAACTGCGTCGCATGCCACCAACCTAATGGTCCAAAAGTGGGCGGTATTACCGCTCCGATGTCTCTAATGGACTATGACCAAGCCAGAATCTGGGCCCCAATGATCAAGAACGCCCTCCTTACTGGCTATATGCCGCCATGGGGAGCCCATGAGCGTCATCGTGGTGAATTTAAAGGCGAGCGCTACATCGACAAGAAAGAAAAAGATTTGCTGCTTGCCTGGGTCGATGCCGGAGCACTGGAAGGTAATCCCGCCGATGCGGCGCGAGCTGATGGACTGCTAGCTTCAGCCGGCGGCAATGTCCTCCCCAAATCCGGCTGGTGGATTGGCGATCCTGATTTGATCGTCCAGTTCGAACGCCCAGTGAAGGTGCCAGACCAAGTGGAAGATTGGCAGCCATCTATCCAAATGCAGGTGCCCGAGGGAGCTCACACAGAGCCTAAGTGGGTCGCAAAAGCCGAGCTTGATCCAGGCGGCCCATGGGTACATCACATCGTCTCCAGTCACATGGGAGTCGGCGTGCCAGGACGCGGTCCTTTCGAATATCCCAAAGGTTGGGGTGTGCTGATGCCGGAAGATCCATTCATCACCGTTGACATGCATTATCACAAGACTCCAGGTGAAGGCACTGCCATCGAAGACATGACTCGCGCCGGCTTCAAGTTTTATGAAAACGGCGATGTTATCGACCATGTTGTCGAAACCAATTTGCTGCCGCATCGCGGCTGGACGATCCCGCCGGGGGATCCCAATTTCAAAGTGACCAGTGAGCACCAAATCGACGAAGACATCTTTCTGCTATCGATGGGGCCGCATATGCATTATCGCGGCAAAGCCATGCGCTATGATCTGGAATACCCTGATGGTGAAATGGAGACCCTGCTGTGGGTGCCTGATTACGATTTCAACTGGCAGTTCCTCTACGAATATAAGGAACCAAAATTCATCCCTGCAGGTTCTACTTTGCACATGAGCTGGTGGTTCGATAATTCGGAGTCGAATCGCTTCAATCCAGACCCAACTGTCGCTGTCGAATATGGCCCCGCCACCACCGATGAAATGGCGAATGCCCGCATTTATTATGCCCCGACCACACCGCAGCACATCGTGGTTGGAGAAGAAATTCCGGCAGACATTCTGGCGCGAGCGCGACACGACGAGCAAACCCGACGTGAACGTTCTAACACGTTGGATCTCAGCAAGGATGATGTGGATTGGTTGAATGAATCACAGAAGATGATTGAAGACGGGCATTAATCCTTCTTCTGGATAATGGGGTCAGATAATGGGGTCAGGTTCGTTGATCCAATATAGATAATGGGGTCAGGTTCGTTGGTCCACAAATTTTAAGGGTTCAAAGAACCTGACCCCTTGATTTTCTTCTTGAGAATTATTCTGATTGTATTGTGGAAAGCTCATATTTTTCTTGATTTTCTAACGCCCGTATTCACGCGCCAGCTTGTCTGGTCGCGTGCAATTGATTGTTAGGGCTTTCCAACCCACATTACGTAATCCAAGGGATTAACCCTCGGCTCTTGTATATCTGCAATCTCGACAGCCCCTAGCTCAGCGAGTACATTTGGATTCGCTGATTTTGGCGTTGATGGATTATTAATGTGAGCTGGGGGCAAGAAATCACGCATCAAAAAAGCACCATAATCTAACGGTGAGTTGTAGCCAAACGGAAGCGGCTCCTCTCTTGTGGCCCTTAAAATTAGTTCAAAGTGTTCAGTTACAAGCACAGAGTCGACAGATGGAAACGTTATAGGTTTTCCATTAGAGTCTTTATAAAAAGAATTCTCTGTCAGTAGACCAGACATGCCATTTATTAACGGAGAGGTTGCTTCGAAAAGATGTTTTGACCAAGCAATGATCAGAATTGAGGATATGTCTTGCTCAGCTACTTTAAAGGGTGCGAACTTTGATTCTGCGCTGACAAGGAAATCTTTGATCTTGTTATCTAGCGGTTTTGTTACTTTTCCTGATTTAGATAATGAGTTAAAGAATTCGATTTCACCTATTCTTGCACCTAATTGCGTGTCGTTTTCCCTCGCCTCTCTCATATGCTTAAAAATGGACGGACATTTTATCTCGATTAAAGTTTTCCAGTCTTCGCCTTCTAGCAAGAGCTCTGGATTCTTTTGTGAAATAGGTGTAACTGGTTCCCATTTGAATGAAACGTTTTTAGCGAGAAACCCTTCTGAAAGCCTGTAGAAAATGACAACCTCTACGAGTAGCTGAATTATTTGCTCATAGTGAGGTTCATGCTTTTCTTTGCCTGAATATGAAGCAAGCCTATTGATTGTTTCTTCCGCGAAACCAGGTATCTTATGATTTATTAATTTTATCTTATTAAGAAAATCAAACGAAAAATCGGTGTGCTTCCCATTTGGAAGACCTCGGAAATGATAATTTAGCCAATGCCATTGACTGAATATCTTTGAGCTCAAAATTTGTTCAATGTACTCGATCATGGATATTACTTAGCCCTAACAGTCTATTTAAGAGGCCAAAGGCCTCCTAATAATTATTAGAGGGAAGCCATCTAATTTTCCCCACAAGCCCAATTAGCATTGTTTTATTGAGCTTTGAAAAAATCCAACCTAATTAGGAGGCCACTTTCTTCGTAACTTGCCCATGAAACAACATCTGTTCTTAAAAAACGAATTGTGGCAACTTTTGCAGCCTCGAGCCCCGTCATTTACGTGTAATATACGCAAAAATTGAGCTCCGTCCATCTAATTTGGACAGCACTAAGGTAGAAAAGAGAGGTAAAGGTGTCGAGTTGCATTACTGCTAGGGACGGCAGTGAACTGCCTACATTGCGTCTACACGGGAAAATCGGATTGGAGCTTCGGAAGGGAGTACCAATTCGATGTGTTGAGGTTATTGGTGCCCGGGACCGGAATCGAACCGGTACGACCTTTCGATCGAGAGATTTTAAGTCTCTTGTGTCTACCAATTTCACCACCCGGGCATAGAGAACGGTGGTCTTGCGCAATGCCATTAATACCAGATGAGAGCTGGCTTGGCATCATTAGGGGAAAGTGTGGCGGCTGGGTGCAGAATCGACGCGGCGTATACGCTTTGCAGACTACGTAGTTCTTTTCAATATTTCTCAAACTAATCAACAGCTTAGCAACACTTCAAACGCTTTGAGCACTCTCAATTCACTCAAAGCGAACGCATTATAAATCAATCACTTATAGAATCATAGTTGCAGATTTCTAAAGCTGCGCGCTTCGTATCGCCAGTCATTTACGGGCTAGAAACAAAGCTGTTACTCTGAATCTGCATAGTTCATAGCTGCGGCAGGCACATAATGGGACTAGAAATTGAGAACACGGACTTTAGTGCAGCGGATTTTGAGAAATTCAGCGCCAAGCTGCGCGACAACCTGGTCGCCCTTAAGCAAGTACTAGCCCGGCCGGGTTTTGGCGAAGGCGATCTATCCTTCGGCGCAGAGTTAGAGCTCTATATCGTTAATCAAGATGGCGAGCCGCTGCATAAGAATCAGGAAGTCATCGCGCAGCTTAAGGACCCGCAGCTCACCCTCGAAATCAATCGCTACAACCTCGAATACAATTTCAGCCCTGTACTAGTCAAAGATGGCTGTTTTGCGGCTACGCAGAAGGAAGCGCTGGCGGCACTGGCGAAGATCAATGCCTGCACCAGCCAATGGGATGGCCGTGTGGTCCCTATCGGGATTCTTCCCACCTTGCAGCAATCCGATACCGGCTACCACGCGATGACACCGCAGGGTCGATTCGAAGCGCTAACCAAAGAGCTCACCGAGCTGCGCGGCGGGCCCTTTACCATTGCCATCGAGGGCGAAGATGCCCTGCAGCTCGCAATGGACGACGTTACCCTTGAAGGGGCAAACACCTCGTTCCAGGTGCATCTACGGGTGCCGCCACAGGAGTTTGCGGACTTCTATAACGCCCTGCAGCTAGTCACGCCACTAGTGGTGGCAATGGCAGCCAACTCCCCCACCCTCTTTGGCCATCGCCTGTGGCATGAGACGCGCATACCGTTGTTTAAGCAATCCATCGACTGTCGTGCTAAAGACGGGATGCACCCGATACCGGCACGCGTGAATTTCGGCAATCACTGGCTGCGCAGCAGCGCCTACGAGCTGTTTGCCGAGGCAACATTATTGTATCGCCCAATACTGCCTATCTGTCATGAAGAAGACCCGCTAGCAATAGTGCGCGCGGGCGGCACCCCTGCCCTCCACGAACTGCGGCTGCATCAGGGCACCATCTGGCTGTGGAATCGCCCAGTATTCGACCCGGTTGATGGTGGCCACTTGCGCATCGAACTGCGCGCCACGCCGGCGGGCCCCAGCATCGTTGATATGCTCGCGAATGCGGCACTCGCGATAGGCTTGGCCAAATCTCTGCAAAGCTCCATTAGGGAATTACTGCCCGCCATCCCCTTTACTTATTGCACCGCCAATTTCTATCGCGCCGCACAAAAGGGCATGGCGGCAGAATTGTTCTGGCCGTCCGCCCGGCAAAGTCAGCCTGAATATTTCTCAGTGTCGTCGATACTGAAAACTTTGCTGCCGCGATTACCAGAGAGCCTCGACGCGATGGGCTTTCTCAAACACGACGTGGCCGGCTTGCTCGATGTCATCGCCGAGCGCTTGGAGACCCGACAGACGGGCGCACAGTGGCAATTGGATAAACTGGCACAGCTACGTAAAGACCTGCACTTGCGCGATGCCTTGCAAGCAATGCTGCAGCAGTATCAAACTAACAGCGATGCGAATATCCCGGTGGCACAATGGCGCTAAAACCTTCTGACATCCCCTTGCCCGCTACAGGCCCGAATCGATTCCACTATTGGGCGAATCCAGCACCTAAGGACATCGGGGAAACCTGCGCTGAGTTTCTGCATTTACTACCCGGGCCTACCTACATCTACATCACGGGGAAAGACCCACAGCGTGCTCGGGTCGTTGTCACACTTTCACACGGGAATGAACCCTCCGGGCTGCATGCGATTTTCGAGATACTCAAGCAGAATATCGAGCCAGCAGTCGACATCCATTGTTTCATTCCCAGCGTCGATGCTGCGAAGCAGTCGCCCGGGTTTATCTACCGCACGCTACCGCATCATCGCGATTTCAATCGCTGCTTCAAACCCCCTTTTGATATTGATGAGCAAGGCCTTTTAGCACTGGAACTCCTGCAGTACCTGCTGACCATTAAACCGGAATGTCTGCTCGACGTTCACAACACGTCTGGCTCGAGCCCACCCTTTGGGGTCACCACCTTCATGGATGAGGGCCATAATGCCTTGGTCTCACTCTTTACTCATCGCATGATAATCACCGACCTGCAGTTGGGCTCCTTGATGGAGATCAGCGAAGCACTGACGCCAGCGGTGACAATAGAGTGTGGCGGCGCATTGGATGCCGAATCGGCAAACGTGGCCTTCGATGGTTTAAAACGCTTCATCATGTTCGAGGACGTGCTTACAGATGGGCACAGCGATCTAATGCTCGAGTTTTTTCACAATCCGCTGCGTCTAGAGTTGCAAGAAGGCAGCGATATTGCCTATGGCGACCATTGCTTGTTTGAAGATGGTGTGACCCTGCTGCCGGATATCGAGAATCACAATTTCGGCACTGTCGATGCAACGTGCCTTCTCGGCTATGTCTCCGGCGACCTGACGAACGTGTTGAGCGCGAAAGACTCCGAGGGCAATGAGCGCATTAACGACTTTTTCGAACTGCGCGATGGCCAGCTGTTTCCTGCGAAGGTATTGAAATTGTTTATGGTGACAAGCAATCCTGAGATCGCCCGCAAAGACTGCCTGTTGTATTTTGTGGAAGCAGAGCTTCCCCGCAATTAGCGGCGACAGATAATGGGAGACACAGATTGCGCAACGAGCGCATAGCGAAATTATATAATTTGAACTAGGGCAAGTATGACGAGACTTTTCAAGGGATGCGCGCGTTTAATTTGTAGAAGAAATGGAGGCTGGGGTCGGAATCGAACCGGCGTTAACGGAGTTGCAGTCCGCTGCATGACCACTCTGCCACCCAGCCAAAAGTCCTTCAAACTTACTTAACGCAGCTAGACTGGCCGGCGCAATGCGCTTTATTGGGCCTGAAGATTGATAACTGCAAACGTGAAACTGGAGCGGGAAACGAGACTCGAACTCGCGACCCCGACCTTGGCAAGGTCGTGCTCTACCAACTGAGCTATTCCCGCTTAATTTCAGTTCTTACGGTTGCTGTTGGTACTTGCGGCAACCGCTTCTTTCTCCTTACTACAGGGCCAATTCTCAGTATTCGTGAGACCTGTAGGTCGAAAGAGGCGCCTATTCTAATGCCATAACAAACTATGTCAAGCACTGGCTTTGGGTATTTCGTTATAAGCTCATTTCCCCCTCAAAGTAGGCAGTGCTGCGCTTAGATAAGTGACCATGGACCATAGGCTAAATACCGCAGAAACATAGATTAAAACGTAGCCTAGCCAGAGAATCACTTCCGGGGTTGCCGCATCCACTGCTAACAAGATTGTAATGGCAATCATCTGCACCGTGGTCTTCACTTTGCCTATATAACCCACCTTTACCAGGTTGCGCTGATTACTATTGGCCATCCACTCGCGCAGGGCTGATACGAACACTTCCCGCGCGATGATGACAGCTGTGGGTAGTACGAACCAGATGGAGGGGTGATTGGCGGCTAAGAGCACCATGGCCATCACCACCAGCAGCTTGTCGGCCACGGGGTCGAGGAAGGCGCCGAAGTCGGAGGTCTGGTTGAGCTTGCGGGCAAGATAGCCGTCTAGCCAATCTGTGAGGCTGGCTACGGCAAATAGTGCGGCGGCTAGTAGGTTGTGATGCGGCAGGTCCGAGTAGTGCAGGATGATCACGATAGGGATCATAAACACTCGTGAGACTGTCACTATATTGGCGGCGTTCAAGATTATGGCAGTTCTCCGGTGCATTCCGTGCAGTTTAGATTTGGTGATACGCCGATGGATTGGCGCTGTAGGCATTCTACTCGTTATGCAGCCAAGCATAAATCTCTTCGGCCAGCTTTATGCTAATGCCGGGCACTTTGGTCAGCTGGTCCTCGCTGGCGCGCTCTATCTCCTGCTGTCCCCCGAAATGCTTGAGCAGGTCGCGGCGCTTCTTGGGGCCAAGGCCTGGTATTTGTTCAAGTTGGGACTTATTGCGGTTCTTAGCTCGCCGTGCGCGGTGTCCGGTGATGGCGAAACGGTGGGCCTCGTCGCGGATCTGCTGCAATAGGTGCAGGGCGATTGATTCGCTGGGCAGCACGATCTCTTTGACTTGGTCGCCGCCAAGGGAGAGGAAGAGAGTCTCCTGGCCTGCCCTGCGGCTGATGCCCTTGGCAATGCCGATTAATTGCACATTCACCAGCTGGCACTCGTCTATCACGCGCCGGGCCTGGGATAGCTGCCCCTTGCCGCCGTCTATCAGCAGGATGTCGGGCACTTTGCCACCATCCACAGACTCTGCGGCCTCTTTCGCCACGCGGGTGTAGCGGCGGCTCAGGGCTTGGTCCATGGCGGCATAGTCGTCGCCCCCGGTGATGCCCTCTATGTTGAAGCGGCGGTAGTCGGTCTTAAGGGGGCCATTGGTGTCGAACACCACGCAGGAGGCCACGGGGCTCTCGCCACCGGTATGGCTGATGTCGAAGCACTCTATGCGCTGGGGCATGGCGTCTAAGTCTAGAGCCTGCTGTAGCTGCTCGAAGCGCTGCTGCACATTCTGCTTATTGCTCACGAAGCTCTGCAGGCCCTGCTGCACATTGGTGATCGCCATGGCCTGCCAGCGGGCGCGGTGGCCGCGCACATTGCTGCTGATCTTCACGGCGCGCCCTGCGCAATAGGTCAGCGCCTCGGCCAGGGCCTTGGCGTCGTCTATGGCGGGGGCGATGATGAGCTCGCGGGGAATATTGGGGGCGTTGTCTTCCTTGGCGTAATACTGGCCGATAAAGGCGCTGAGTAAGGCGGCCTCGGAGTCTGCGAGCTTGTCCCGTGGGAAGAAGCTCTTGCTGCCAATAAGTCGGCCCCCGCGGATGACGATCAGGTGCACACTGGCGTAGCTGCCATGCATCGAGGCGGCCAGCACGTCTGCGTCGCTGCCCTGGTTGGATACGTACTGCTGATCGTGGATGCGGCGCAGGTCGATTATCTGGTCGCGTATCTGGGCGGCCTTCTCGAACTCAAGGGCCTCGGCCTTCGTCTCCATCTTAGTTGTGAGCTCTTTGATCAGCATGTCGCTGCGACCATTGAGGAATAAGGTGGAGAAATGCACGTCCTGCGCATAGTCCTCGGGGGAGATTAGCCCCACGCAGGGCGCGGTGCAGCGGTCAATCTGATGCTGCAGGCAGGGCCGGGAGCGATTGCGGAAGTAGCTGTCCTCGCATTGGCGCAGCTTAAACACCTTCTGCAGAATGCTCAGGCCTTCGCGCACCGCCCCAGCACTGGGATAGGGGCCGAAGAAACTCGCGTCGCGGCGCTTGCTGCCACGATGAAAAGCCAGGCGCGGATACTCGTCCTTATGAGTCAGCATGATATAGGGGTAGGTCTTGTCGTCCCGCAGCTCGATGTTATAGGGCGGGCGATGCTGCTTGATGAGGGTCTGCTCCAGCAACAGGGCTTCGGTCTCGTTGCTGGTGATGGTCACTTCGATGTTGGCGATGCGGGCCACCAGCGCCATGGTCTTGGTGTCTAGCCCAGAGGCGCGGAAATAATTGCCCACGCGCTTCTTCAGGTTCTTGGCCTTGCCCACATAGAGGATCTCGCCCTTCTCGCTCAGCATGCGGTACACGCCGGGGCGTGAACTCAAGCTGGCGATTAGCGCTTTCGGGTCAATCGGGGCAGGTTTATCAGGAGAGTTCGACAAGGCTCGAGGCATCGCTTAGGCCGTGTTTTACGGCGAGTATGGTCAGTTCTACGTCGCTGCTCAGGGCCAGCTTGTCGAAGATACGATATCGATAGCTGTACACCGTCTTGCGGCTAAGGCGCAGCTTCTCAGAGATTAGGGTCACCTTCTGGCTGTCTATCAGCATCAGCGCCACTTGCAACTCGCGCTCAGAGAGTAGGTCGAAGGGCGAGGTGCGGTTCTCAGTGAGCGACACCTTCTCAAGCTTGGCGGCGATACGGGGGCTTATATAGCGCTGTCCACTCTGCACAAGATGTATGGTCCACAGCATCTCTTCGGGTGGCACGCAGGGTGTTATATAGGCACAGGCACCGGCTCGCATCATGCGCGAGGGCAATACGCCAAGGCCCAGTGGAATCATCACGATCACGCGGGCTTCTGGGTGATTGATCACCAGGCGCTGAGTCATCTCGATGCCGCTAAGGCCGGTCTGTTTAAGATGGATTACGATGATATCGACAGGGGTCGTTTCGAGCTGGAGTAAGGCCTCTTCCACGCAGTCCGCTTGGGCAACAACGTGCATCCCCGCCTCTTCTTCGATGAGCCGTTCGAGGCCACTACGCAATAATTGGTAGTCGTCGATTAACATGACGCGGATTGAACTTTGACTCTCAAGCATCTGCATAGTCTTTACTTCTCTAGATTGCTCGGGCGTGCTTAGGGTATTTTTTACCATAGACACCCTCGCAAGTACATAATCTCCGGTTACCGGGCCAACTGACCCACTATATTCGTGGGGTTCTCTAAGACGGGTATCCATTGCACCTCGGGTTCCAGCGCAACGCCGAAACGAGAGTACACGGATTCGATGATCGCCATGGCCAAACCCACCACATCTTCGGCAGTGGCGTGATCACGATTCACGATCACGAGAGCCTGTTTCTCATAGACCGCAGCCCCACCCTGTTGCTTGCCTTTCCAGCCCGCCTGTTCGATCAGCCAAGCCGCAGGTACCTTGCGCTCGCCCGCGGTGCCCGGCGCGGCGAAACTTGGCAGCGCGGGGTGTGCTTGCTGAAGTTTGGCGAAGTCTTCTGCGCTTAATACGGGGTTCTTAAAGAAGCTACCGGCATTGCCCAGCACTCTCGGGTCGGGCAGTTTCTCGCGGCGAATGGCGCATACGGTGTCGAACACATCCTGCGCAGTTACTACTCCCTCTTTATCGGCCAATGCGTCCGCTAGCGCCCCATAACTTAAGTTAGGCGCGGCACTGCGGCTTAATTCGAAGCTCACATCCAGCACGATCTTCTTGCCTCTTAAGGGGCCTTTGAACACGCTATCGCGATAAGCAAAAGCGCACTGAGCATTACTCATGCGCTCTATGGCACCACTGGCGATGTCGAGCACCTGCACCTCGGTGATAAGGTCTTTCACCTCTACGCCGTAGGCCCCGATATTCTGCATCGGCGCGGCGCCAACACAGCCGGGAATCAAGGCCAAATTCTCTAGCCCGTGCAGGCCAAGTGCTAGGCAGTGCTCTACGAAACTATGCCAGTGTTCGCCACTGGCGGCGGTCACACACACCTTATCCTGAGTTCTAGCCGTCTGGGTGATGCCCGTTAGCGCCATCTGGATCACGAGCCCAGGGAAGTCGTCACGCAGCAGCACATTGCTGCCGCCGCCTAGCAGCAGCATCGGCAAGGAGTTAGCTTTTGCGAAGCTAACTGCTTCTTGAAGTTCTTCTAGAGTTTGCACGCGGATAAAGTAACGGGCGCTAACCGAAAGGCCAAAGCTGTTGTAGGGTTTAAGGTCTATATGTTCGCGCATTGCACTCACTGCAAGTCTCGCTGGCGAATATGCGCAAGCAAGCCGTCGGAGGCCTCCTCTGCGAGATTGAGTACAAGCTGAAAGCCATCGACGCCGCTGTAATAAGGGTCGGGCACCGACTGGTGATTATTGTCTGTGAATTCCATAAACAGCTGCACCTTATGGCGCAGCGGCGGCGGGCACTGCGCTAGCAGGTCGCGCAGATTATTATCATCCATCGCTAGGATATAATCGAAAACTTCGAAGTCGCTGGCCTTAACTTGGCGTGCACGCAGGCCACTCAAATCATAGCCGCGTTGCTTCGCCGCGCTGCGGGCGCGCTTGTCTGGTTTCTCGCCTATGTGATAGTCACCGGTGCCTGCCGAGTCCACTTCTATGGCTTCCCCCAATTCGGCATCATTCACGCGCTTGTAGAACACGGCATGCGCAGTGGGAGAGCGACAAATATTGCCAAGGCATACCATCAGCACCTTGATAGGTTTTGCGCGTTTATTCATCGGCCGGCCCCTTTCACTTTGTGCCCGCCTCTAGTATCGCGCGCACGGCATCCAAGTCCTCTTGTGTATCGACCCCTGCGGGCATCTTCTCCACCGCTTCCTGCATATGAATTCTTACGCCGTGCCCCATGGCACGCAACTGCTCCAAGCGCTCGGCTACTTCGAGTGGCACCTGGGACCATTTCACATAACGGTTCAGAGTTTCTACGCGATAGGCGTAGATGCCGATATGACGTTTGCCAAAATTCGCCTGACCGCGCTCACTAATCTCACGCGTAAAGGGGATAGCGGCTCGGCTAAAATAATGGGCATAGCCTTCTAAATCCGTAACCACTTTCACCACATTAGGATTGTTGAACTCCGCCTCACTGTGAATCGTCTCGAACAGAGAGGCGATGCCGGCGCTAGGATTCAAACGCAGGCTCTCGGCTACCTGATTGATGGCGGCCGGGGGTATCAATGGTTCGTCGCCCTGCACGTTCACGACTACGGCATCCTCGGCCAAGCCAAGTTGCGCAGCCACCTCTTGGATGCGGTCGGTGCCCGACTGATGCTCTGTGGAGGTCATGCATACATTGTCGGTAAAGCGCAGCGCGGCCTCACGCACGCGCTCGTCGTCGGTGGCGATATAAACCGCCGCGGCGGCGCTAGCCAAGGCGCGCTCGTATACGTGCTGCAACATGGGCTTGCCGGCGATCTCTAGCAGCGGTTTGCCGGGCAGTCGCGTCGAGGCATAGCGCGCGGGGATGACCACGATGAAGGACATTAGTGTTTCTCCCGTTCCTCGGGGGTTAACTGGCGCGCCTCGCCTTCTAGCATGACGGGGATGCCGTCGCGCACAGGAAAGGCCAAGGCGTCTCCAAAACAGATCAGTTCCGAGGCGGAACGGTCATGTTTGAGCGGGCCTTTGCAAAGGGGGCAGGCAAGAATGCTAAGTAATTTCTGATCCATTTCATGTCCTCAAGGTCTGATAGCGGCGGCGCGTTTGGCCACCAAGGCTTGGATGTCTTTGATCAGGCTCTCGCTAAGGGCGTCTTCCAGATCTAGCTCGACATCTAAGTACCAATAATTTTGGGTCGCGAAGCCTTCGCATTTTACGGCGTCTTTATGGGTCATCACCACTGTGTCTTTGGGCTTGAACGCAAGATCCTGTGGGGCATAACGATAATGATCTGGGAACGGATGGCACAGAGGCTCATACCCAAGCGCGCGCACATTATTGAAGAAGCGCTGGGGATTACCGATTCCTGCCAGTGCATGCAGACTGCCATCAGCTGCCACGGGCAGATCGCCGAGCGCGACTCGCGCGCCGGTGTTGATATTCACCCACTGCGTGGCTCGCAGCAACATCGTGCCCGGTGTGGGCGTGCCGCCGATTGCGTCGATCTCCCGCTGCCAATGCGCGCGTTCGCCGCCGTTTACGACCACATAGTCAACTTCGCGCAGCCTACTCCTGCCCTCGCGTAGTGGTCCTGCGGGCAGGCGCATACCGTTGCCGAAGAGGCGCTCGCCATCCAACACCACTACTTCTAGATCGCGGTGCATCGCGTAATGCTGCAGGCCATCGTCGCTTAGGATTACATCGCAGGGATGCGCTTGTAAAAGCGCGTTGATGGCGCGTACGCGATTAGGGTCGACCACCATCGGGCAGTCTACGCTGCGCCGAATCATCACCGCCTCGTCGCCCATCTCCTCCACCGAAGACAGCGCACTGACCTCGCATGGAGTGTGCTTAGGATGCCCACCATAGCCACGGCTCACGATGCCGGGCTGCAGGCCTAGATTGCTCAGTGCGCGCGCCAAAGAGATTATGAGGGGCGTCTTGCCCGTGCCGCCGACGGTGATATTACCGATCACGATTACCGGGGGCCAGCGCGGGTCAATGTGGCGTTTTGCCTCTAGCCTGCTACGCCGCCGCCGCGCGAGAAAGCGATACAGCACGGCGAATGGTATTAGTAGGTAGAGCCATGGGCTCTTGCGGTACCACGCCTTAACGATGCCCATTAAGCACCCAGCGCGTGGTCAGAGAACTGAATGCGATGCAGCCCGGCGTAGTGCCCGCCCAGCGCCAATAACTCTGCGTGTGTGCCCGACTCCACGATCTGGCCCTTGTCCATCACCAGAATTATGTCGGCGTTCTCGATGGTTGAAAGGCGATGCGCAATCACGAAGGTGGTGCGGCCTTTCATCAGCGTGTTGAGTGCTTGTTGAATGTGTTGTTCCGACTCCGAATCTAGCGCGGAGGTCGCCTCGTCGAGCACCAGAATCGGTGCGTCTTTTAGAAAGGCCCGCGCGATCGCCAAGCGCTGTCGCTGCCCGCCCGAGAGCATCAGGCCCGCGTCGCCGACGATGGAATGAATGCCGTTGTCCAGCGTGTCGATAAACTCCATGGCATGGGCATTGCGCGCCACCGCGATGATATCTTCATCGCTCACGCTACCGTCTTTGCCATAGGCGATATTCTCTGCCACGGTGCCTTCGAACAGCACCACGTCTTGGCTTACTACCGCGATCTGCTCGCGCAGGCTCTTCAGCGTGTAGTCCTGCACGGCAACGCCGTCGATCAAGATGCGCCCAGAGTCCACATCATAGAAGCGCGGCAATAGGCTAACCAGTGTGGACTTGCCACTGCCAGACTTGCCGACTAAGGCCACGCTCTGCCCAGGCTTTACGGTGATGTCGATATGAGAAAGTACCGCCTCGCCCTCTTTATACTTAAAGCTCACATCCTCTAGCACGACTTCGCCGCGCACGCGCTCCACCTCTACCGTGCCGTTGTCCGGTTCTCTCTTCTCATCGAGCAAAGAGAAGATGCTATCGGCGGCGGAGATGCCGCGCTGTACCACAGAGTTCACGTTGGACAATTGACGAATCGGCTTGGAGAGCAGGCCCGCGATAGTGAGGAATGTTACGAAGTCACCGGCGGTGGCATTCTCTAAAAGCTCGGGCGACATGGCGAACCAGATCAACACCGCCATCGCCATGCTCACGAGAGTCTGCACCACGGGTATCGCGACGGACTGAGTGCCCACCATCTTCATATTCTGGCGACGATTGCGCTCGCTGGCGCGGCCGAAACGCTGCAGTACAAAGTCTTTGCCATTAAACGTGCGCACCACCTTCTGGCCCTTGATCGACTCGTTGGTGATCTGTGTGACCTCCCCCATGGAGTCTTGCATCTGGGTGCTGTACTTGCGGAATTTTTTCGAGGCTAGAGACACCACAAAGGCAACGCAGGGCGCGACCAGGAGAAACACTAGACTAAGGCGCCAGTTCGTCCAGAATAGCGCGATCAACAGGCCGATCACCGTCAGGCCCTCGCGGAAGATCACGGTAACGGCGTTGGTAGCAGCGCCGCTAATCTGCTGCACGTCGTAAGTAACCTTAGAGACTAGCCGGCCAGAGGTGCTGACGTCGTAGTAGCGCGTGGGCAGATCGAGGAGTTTCTCCATGATCTCGCAGCGCAGCTTGTGAATGATGTGATTGGAAATATACTCGAGGGAATAGCCGCCCATGATGCCGCCGATGCCGCGCACTACCACGATGGCCACACAGAAGATCGGCGCCAGGTAACGCGCGTCGGAGTTCTTCGCCGTGACTTGATCGACGGTCCAGCCCAGCCACTCCGCGGTGGCAACGCCGGTAGCGGAGAACAGAATATAGCCGACTATGCTGACCAGAAATACGCCGCGATGGGGCCCTACATAGCGCAATAAGCGCTTATAGAGTTGCCAGCCTTCTTGATCGATCTTCTCTCTCGCCATAGTGTCCTAGGTTCCCTTGAGTGTCGGCGCCGTGTTGCGTGGGCGTCAGTTTTCCTCTTCAGGTTTTCGAGTGGCAATGCTCAAGCGGCTGAACCCCGACTGACCGATGGCATCCATCGCGGTCACGACGGATTGATGGGTCGCGTCGGCGTCAGCGATGAGGATGAGCGCGATGTCTCTGTCCCCTGCCGATATCTCCTCGAGCGCGCGCATCAGCGTGTCGAGCTGGGCATTAACTAGTGGGCGGCCGTCGATGGCATAGCTGCCATTTTGGCTCACGGAAATCTCTATGCTGCGAGGCGCCTCTTGTGCAGGCTCGCCATCGGCCTCGGGTAGATTCACGGCAAGGCGCGTCTCCCGGGTAAAGGTGGTGGTGACCATAAAGAAGATCAGCAGCAAGAAGACTACATCAATCAAAGGAGTCAGATTGATCTGCAGCTCTTCCTGAATGCGTCGTTGAAACTTCACTGGTTGCCTATCTCTTTAACTTCCACACGGCGGTCGCTGTGCAGTGCATCCACGAGCTTGATTGATTCCTGCTCCAGACCCAATACCAGAGAGTCCACGCGGCGCATGAATAGGCGGTGAAACATATAGGTAGGAATCGCGACACTCAGACCCGCCGCGGTAGTAATCAGTGCTTGGGAGATGCCGCCGGCCAGCGCGTTGGCATTGCCGGTGCCCTGTATCATGATTTCGGTAAATACAGAGATCATGCCGATGACCGTGCCTAACAAGCCTAACAACGGCGTTATGGCGGCGATGATGCCCAGCGTGTTCAGGTAGCGCTCCATATCATGGATCACCTGACTGGCGGCCTGCTCGATGCTGACGGTCATGGCGGCGCGGCCATACTTGGAGTTCACCAAGCCCGCGGCGAGGATCTGCCCAAGGGGCGATGCCAAGCGCAACTCGCGCAGATGAGCAGCGTTCAGTTCATTGTTCTTAATCCACGTCCAGACTTGACCGAGCGTGTATTTAGGGGAGATTCGTGCCGCGCTGAGGGTCCAGAACCGCTCGATAATGATGGCGATGGCGACGATCGAGCACAAGATGATGGGCAGCATTAACCAGCCGCCGGATTTAACTAACTCTACCACTATGAACCTCCAGAAAAGACCGCCGCTACTTTAACATACTCAACCGCGGCGTGGTGAGCACACAATTGCTAACAAAGCGCTGCACACAGCCCATGACGGCCTCTGGAGGCCGCACTGGCCTCACCATACCAGTATCGCGGCTGGTCTACGCGGTATTGAATAGGCCCATACACGCCCCCTCGACCTAGACTAAACTCAAGTGCGCCAGAGAGCGCCGTATTCCACACGGTTATGCCTTGGGCCTCATATCGCTGCGTCACCTGCGGCGCCGGATGCCCGAACTGGCTGCGATAGCCCGCCGACACAGCCACGTAAAGAGGCTGCACCGCCATGAGGAATGGCAGGCTTGAGGAGGTCTGGCTGCCATGGTGCGGCGCGATCAAGAGCTCACTCGCCAACCCCGCTCCCCCTAGCTCTAACAAAGCCTCCTCGGCCCCGCGTTCGATGTCGCCACTGAGCAGAACCGCCGTCTCCCCTACCCTGATGCGCAGCACGCAAGAACTATCGTTGCCCTGATAGCGTTGACCGGCTAGCGGATAGAGCATATCGAACTGCACGCCATCCCACTGCCAAGACTGCCCACGGACACAGGGCTGCGCTCCATAGGCAAGCGGAGCAGGCGCACTCATTAGCAAGCGTTTTATATCTAGCAGATGCAGTAGCGAGTCGAGCCCCCCGCGATGATCGTTGTCCGCATGGCTGACCACTAGCGTGTCGAGGCTGCCAATGCCAAGAGTCCGCAGATAGGGTTGCACTACGCCGCCCCCCGCATCGAAATCAGCGCTGAAGCGCGGCCCCGTGTCGTAGAGTAGATTGTGATTGGCCGTGCGCACGACTATCGCGAGACCCTGCCCGACATCCAACACCGTGATCCGCGCCTGCCCCACAGGCAACGACTGCGATACCGGCCAAAGTAGTGGCGCCAGAAACACTGGCACTAGGCCACGGCCCGGCCAGCCCCTAGGCGCCAATAATAGTAGCGTGCCTAGAGAGGCAAACAGCAACGCCCACATCGTCAGCGCATCGCCCTCCCACACCCCCCACGCTGGCGCCAAGCTTTGCACGCCCTGCAGCCCGGCACTCAAGCCTTCGAGCAGCCAGTTCGCGGCGAAGAATAGCCATGCGCTCAAGGCCGCAGAGACCGGTATAAGCATTACGGCCAGCAACGCGACGGGCACGATCAATAGGCTGACCAGCGGAATCGCGAAGAGATTGGCCAGAGGCGAGAACAGAGACAGCTGCGCGGTCCAGATCAACAGGGGCACACTCATGCCCACGAATACCAAGGCCTGCGGCTCGCCCCAGCGCTGCCAGATGCGCAGCGCACCACTGGCAAAACCGCGTTTAGCATCGCCAATCTCTATAAGAGTAAGCCGCGAGCCGAAGGCCAGCAGAAGCGTACCCACCGCGCCGAAGCTAAGCCAGAAGCCCGCGCCGATTGGGCTGAGGGGGTTAAGAAGCAGCACTGCACACATGGCGAGACAGAAGCTGAAGGAGCGCGGCGGCTCCTGCGCCAGAAGCCGCCCGGCCATGAACACCGCCACCATGATCAGGGCTCGCTGAGTGGGCAGTGAGAAGCCCGCCAAGAGACTGTAGACAAGCGCTGCCCCAATGGCACACAAGGCGCCGCATTTCTGGGCCGGAAAACGCAGCAATAGTCCGGTCCAAATTCGCGCCACGGCATTGCCGAAGTAATAGCCCAGCATGGCAATAAAACCCACATGCAATCCAGAAATGACAATAAGATGGTTGGTGCCCGTAGCGCTGAACAGGGCCCAGTGCTCTTGGCTGATCTGCTCGCGGTCCCCGAGTATCAGGGCTAGTAGGATGCCCTTGTGGGAGGCATCGACCAGCATCTGCTCTAGCCGCTCGCGCAATGCGTAGCGCAGCTTGTCGATCCCCAGTCTTGCATCGGGAAGGCGCCGGTTCAGCGATGTCTCGCGCACATAACCCTTAGCGGCATAGCCCTGCATCAGCAGCCAGCCCTCATAGTCGAAGCCGCCGGGGTTGGCGAAGCCATGGGGCCGATTCAGGCGCACGCGCCAGCGCCAACGCTGCCCGGGGGCAAGAGTGGCACTACCATAGTAGTTCAGGAGGATGAGTCGCGGACTAAAGTAGGTCTTAGTCGGGTCGCAGTTCGCGGGCTGCAGATCGACACAGCTGCTCTCGACCTTGAACGCAGCCTGCTGTGCACGGCCATTGCGCTGCGGCAGCCCAGTCAATGTGCCCGTCACCCAGAAGTCGACCTCCTCTAGGGCTTCCGGTAAGAGTGCGTCGAGGCGATACAAGCCAAAGCCGATGCCCCAACACAGGCCTAGGCCGAGCGCCCCCGCCAGCCCGAGGCCCCAATGGCGGAGCGCACAGAGCCACAGGCAAGCGCCGCCGAAAACGACGAACACATAGACGGGAAAGTCGGGTAAGGACGGCAACCGACAGACGCAAATCACCGCTAAGCAGAACGCGAGCATCCTTGCGCGCATGGGCCACTCCCTCTCAATTCATGCACTGAGTATAGGAGGCATCCCAATTTGCGTGGACTGTTTACTCGAAGCGCAGGGCCTCGGCCGGCTGCACATTGGCGGCGCGATAGGCAGGATACAGCGTGGCAAGCACGCTAAGCAGGAAGACCCCGATGCTCACTCCCACTATGTCGCCGATGCGAATCTGCGAGGGCAGGAAATCCACCGGATAGACCTCAGCGCTTAGCAGCTGAATATCGAAGGTCCGCTCCACCAGTGCAGCGAAGTCGCCGACGGTGAGTGAGAAGATCACGCCGAGAGTTACGCCGATGACGGTGCCGATAAGCCCCACGATGCAGCCCTGGGTCATGAAGATGCGGCCGATCATCTTGGGGCTCGCGCCGATGGTGCGCAAAATTGCGATATCGCCGCGCTTGTCCCGCACGATCATGATCAGGCTGACCACAAGATTGAACGCGGCCACACCCACCAGCAGCCAGAGCAGGAAGCCCACGATGCTGCGGGAGAACTGAATATTCTCGTAGATGTTGCCGAATAACCGCGTCCAGGTCTCCACCGCGAAGCCCTGGGGCAGCGTCGTGCTGATCACCTGAGCTTCGCCGCGAATCGCCAATAAATCCTCAACCTTGAAGCGGATGCCAGTATAGGTGTCGCGGTAGCGATACAGGGCCTGGGCATCCTGCAGCGTGATCATGGCCATGGCACTATCTAGCTCGAGCGTGCCCACCCTGTAGATGCCCGCCACGGTGAATTGCCGCTGAGTTGGCAGGGCCACCAGAGGGTTCACCGAGACATTCAGGGAATACAGGCTAACCTTGTCCCCAAGCCCTACTCCGAGGTTCTCGGCCAGAGTGGCACCAAGGAGTATCCTGAAACGGCCCTCACTGAGGCCCACAAGACCGCCACTAATCATGAAGCGGTCGATGATGGATATCTGCGCCTCCATTGCGGGGTCTACCCCGTTGACGACGACACCCTTGGCATAGCCGGGCACGGCGAGTACGCCGGTCTCCTCGATCAGAGGAGCGGTCGCCAAGACTGTAGGGTTCTCATCTAGCACCTCCTGCACGGCCGCCCACTGGTCTAGACTCACCCTATCTAGTGCCTTGACCGTGCCATGGGGCAGAATGCCCAGAATATTCTCGCGTACTTCCCGGTCGAAACCATTCATGACGGAGAGCACTGTGATCAGAATGGAGATGCCGAGCGCGAGGCCGCTGATGCTGAGCATCGACATGAAGGACACCAACTGGCTGCGCCGCCCTACGCTGACATAGCGCAAAGCCACGAATAAGGCGAAGGAGTTCTCCGCGAAGGACGGCAGCTTGCCGATGCGAGGGGTTTCAGTCGCCATGGGGGGGCTCGCCTTGTTCGGCGGAGGCAGTATCGGGGCCGCGTTTTTGGGTCGGCGCCTCCACTAGCTCTAACTTGCCATTGCGCAGTTGCAACACGCGATCTAGGGTGCTGGCGAACTCCTCGTCATGGGTCACTACGATGAAGCTGGTGTCTAGCTGTTCGTTCAGCTCCGCCATCAAAACGTGAATCTCGTGGGCGGTATGCCTGTCTAGGTTGCCGGTGGGCTCATCGAGCAACACGCAACGAGGCTCGGTCACCAAGGCGCGGGCGATGGCGACGCGTTGGCGCTCGCCACCAGAGAGTTCCGAGGGCTTATGCTGCATACGGTGACCTAGGCCCACGCGGTCGAGCATGGCCGCGCCACGCCGAGTAGCACTTTGCACATCGGTGCCGGCGATCAACAACGGCATGCACACATTCTCCAGCGCCGTGAACTCCCCCAACAGATGATGGAACTGGTAAACGAAGCCGAGGTTGCGATTGCGCATCTGGCCGCGCTGGGCCTCATTGAGGCTGGCCAAGTTCATGCCGGCGATCATCACCGTGCCTTCGCTGGGCAGGTCCAAGCCCCCGAGCAGGTTCAATAAGGTAGTCTTACCCGAACCAGAGGCCCCGACGATGGCGACACGCTCACCCGCATAGACCCGCAGATCGAGCCCCTCGAGCACCTGCACCTCGGCCGGCCCTTCCGAATACAGCTTACTCAGATTGATGCACTCCAGCATGAGCTCTGGCTCTTGCATGAATGGCGAGACAATCTGCGCGGTTGGGGAATCTAGGTGGGAATCACTCATCTTTACTCATACCTCAAGACTTCGGCGGGCTGAATGCGGGTGGCGCGGTACGCGGGATATAGCGTGGCGAGAAAGCTCACCAATAGCGCGCAGATACAGATTATCACGACATCGCTGCTGCGTAGCTCGGCGCGCAAATAGGAAATCATATAGACGTCGGCGGGCGAGAAAACCGTGTTGAGCGTGGACTCGACCCAACCCATCACAGTACTCAGATTATTGGATACCAGCACGCCCAAGACCGCGCCTAGCAGCGTGCCGAACACGCCAACGGTAGTGCCCTGGGTGACGAAGATGCTCATGATGGTGCCGCGGCTAGCCCCCATGGTGCGCAGTATGGCGATATCGGCACTCTTGTCCGCCACCACCATAACGAGGGTCGAGACGATATTGACCGCACCAATCACCACGATCATCAAGAGCATGAAGCCGGTGAGGGTTTTCTCCAGCCGCAGCGCGCCGAACAGGCTCGCCTGGGTCTCGCTCCAACTGGTGCTACTGAGGTCCGGGTCCGCAACAGACTGCACCGCCGCCGCCGCGATCGGGCCGGCATTGAACACATCATCGACGCGCAGACGCAGGCGCACGTCTTGCGCCGCATTGCCCTCGCCCAGCAGGTGCTGTGCGGCCTCTAGACTAATCATGGCGGTATTATTATTGCCGTAGAAGCCGAAATCGGCGGCTCCGATGACGCGAAACCGCATGGCGTCATCTAGCTCGCGATTGATGAGGCTGTTCAGCGACATGAGGGTGATCTCGTCGTCGAGAAAGATGCCGAGGCGGCTGGCCAGGCTAATGCCAAGGATAATGCCATTCTCGCGCTGCCCGAGGGTATCGAGTAACTGCCGGAAGCCTGGGCTCTCCACCTGTAAGACCTCGCTCTCGAACGCGGGAGAGACGCCGCGCAACTGCACGAACTCGCCACCGCCGTCGTAGCGCAGCCATGCCTCGCCCTCTACATAGGGCGCGGCACCGATCACGCCGGGGCTGCTGCCCAAGGAGTTGCGCACGACGGTCCAGTCGTTGAGACCACTGCTCGACTGCACACTGGCATGGGGCACGGCCTTCAGGGTCTCGTCCCGCATGGTGCTGGTAGAGCCGTTGATGACCGATAGCACGACGATCAAGGCTAAGACACCGACGGTGATGCCGAGAGTCGAGACAATCGAGACGAAGGAGATGATCTGGCTCTTCTTACGGGTGCGGGTATAGCGAAGTCCGATGAAGAGGGAGACGGGTTTAAACATTGCGTTGCAAGATCCTTTGCACGGTTTTAAAACTGACGGGCGCCACAGGTGTACTCACCTCCTCGGCGATGGAGCGCAATGATCTGCCTTGTTCGCGCAGCTGCATGATTCTCTTCAATACCTTCTGCTCCAATGGGTTCTCTATTAGTCGGCCATTGCTGTGAATCATAAAGCCAAATGGGCGGCTACCGCCCAAGTAACGACCCTTACTGCGCTCGTTCCTTTTGACATTCTTGATGCGCTCTACTGATCGTCGACGCTCCAAGCCTGCGAAGAGCCGAGCAGATTGTACGATGTCGAGAGTGAAACTGGTGTCTGTCACGTCGCCACCTAAATCGGCAACGTGTAAGGCGATGCCCTGTGCCTTGAAACGCTCGATAATAGCGCTGGCATCATAGCAGGAGCTAAACACCCGCTCCAAGGCATACACCAAGAGCGTATCGCCCTCGCCCATCCGCGCCAATAGGGCGGAGGCCTCGTCACGATCGGCGAAATCAGCATTCCACGGCGCGGCGTGATCGACCACAAAGTCCTCTAGCGACCAGTTATGCGCCTTGCAGTACTGCCGCAGGGCTTGCTGCTCCTGCTCTAGCTGGATATCGAGCGTCTGTTTGTTGCTTCCGTGCACACCGTTTAATTCGAATTCTGAAGTGCGCAGATAGAGATAAATAGCCATGCCTTGTGCCTCTGTTCGAGCAATGCCACGCGGTGACGAAAGTCTACTCTTCTAGGCTTTCTAAGAGCAAGCGACTTCGTCTTGCCGCGAGGCTTTAATTTCTGCCGCCGAAACGGCGGTTTTTAGTTTCCCCACAGAGCATAATCGGCCTGTCAAAATAATCCGCTGAACTGGCTCACAAAATTCGCCAGGTGTTTGAATTAAAAAGTATTTGCTGCTATATTTCACAGGCCTTACAGAACGTCGAGACTAAGCTTACTAGTCCAACCCTGTGACGCTAAGATTTTCTGACCAACTGCACATACCCTACAGACACTCTTGGGGCGGTTGGAATCCGGTGATCGCTGTTCTAGATCAGCAAGAGAACAGTCCAAATCCAGACAGAAATCGCTTGCCAGCTAAGACGTCTACATATCGTCTAGAGAGAAGCAGGCGGAAAGCGTGGAATTCGCGAGTAGTGCGCTACCACGAGAACGATTTTTAGAAAGACAAAGCAATGAGAATGACACCAAGCAGTGGTGTTGAAAACATACGGAGCGTTGGCCTAACCCGCCAGCGCGAAAGAAAGTAAATACAGCCAGATAAATTCGGGTCGTATCAAATTCAAAAGTCACAGCCTAGCGATATTCGCCAGAAGCCCTGACTAAGAGCAGGTTTACGTAAATCGACTTTTCTGCAGCCCGAGCAATACCCGCGCTGCCAGTACAACGCAGCGATACTGCGTGATGATATAAGTCACAGATTTTGGTTATCGGATTTTCAGTTCCCGGGTCCCGTGGTAAAGCGATGTTGTTTGTATGCCACCATGGTCCTTTCGAAAAGAAAGCTAATCCGCTTTCAGTAATTCACTGCCCGCAGGTTTGATATACCCCGAGTTTACAATTCTGGCTCAACAGAAAAGTGAACCTTACAATGAAGAGAATGTTAATCAATGCAACTCAAGAAGAAGAGTTGCGTGTAGCCCTTGTCGATGGTCAACGTCTATATGACCTCGATATCGAGAACCGCTCCAGAGTCCAGAAAAAAGCCAGCATCTATAAAGGGCGCATCACTCGCGTCGAGCCAAGCCTAGAGGCTGCCTTCGTCGATTTCGGCGCCGAGCGTCACGGCTTCCTCCCCCTCAAAGAGATCTCCCCTCAATACTTCACTAAGCGTGGCGGCGGTGACGGCGGTCGCGTCAACATCAAAGAAGTAGTGGCCGAAGGCACAGAAGTCATCGTCCAAGTTGAGAAAGAAGAACGTGGTAACAAGGGCGCTGCCCTCACTACTTTCATTAGCCTCGCTGGTCGTTACTTGGTCTTGATGCCGAATAACCCACGCGCCGGTGGCATCTCACGCCGCATCGAAGGCGACGAGAGATCCGAGATTCGCGAAGCCCTTAGCGGCCTGAACATTCCTGACGGCATGGGCATGATTGTGCGCACCGCGGGCGTTGGCAAGCAGCAGCAAGAATTACAATGGGACTTGGATTATCTGCTCGCCCTGTGGCAGTCCATTACCGACGCATCGACGCAGAAAAACGCCCCCTTCCTGATCTATCAGGAAAGCAATGTCATCATCCGCACGATTCGTGACTACCTGCGCCAGGACATCGGCGAAGTATTATTCGACACGCAAGAGTCCTATGACGAAGCATTGAACTTCGTGCGTCAGGTGATGCCGCATTACGAGGCGCGCATCAAGCTCTATCAAGAGTCCCTGCCCCTGTTCAATCGCTACCAGATCGAAGGCCAGATCGAGACGGCCTTCCAGCGCGAAGTGAAACTGCCCTCCGGCGGCTCCATCGTGATCGACCCGACCGAGGCATTGGTGTCTATCGACATCAACTCTTCACGCGCAACCCGCGGCTCGGATATCGAAGAAACAGCTCTGAATACAAACCTCGAGGCTGCCGACGAGATCGCTCGCCAGTTACGCCTTCGCGATATGGGCGGCCTGATCGTGATCGATTTCATCGACATGAGCGCGGCGCGTAATCAGAAAGAAGTAGAAAACCGCATGCGCGATGCCCTAGAGGCAGACCGCGCCCGCGTTCAAGTGGGCCGCATTTCTCGCTTCGGTCTTCTCGAGATGTCCCGTCAACGCCTGCGTCCTTCACTAGAAGAAACCAGCACTATCGTCTGCCCACGCTGCAGTGGCCAAGGCGCCATCCGTGATGTGAAATCGCAGGCGCTTTCTATCCTACGTGTATTGCAGGAAGAGGCTAACAAGCGCAAGAGCACAGAGATCCGTGCATTGGTGCCTATCGCCGTTGCTTCTTACCTACTCAACGAGAAGCGCGCAGCCGTTAACGCTATCGAGGCCCAGAGCGAAACTAAGCTGGTGATCGTGGCCAATGCCGCTCTCGAGACACCACACTACGAAATCCAAGGCGTCTCGCAGAGCGATGGCGAGCACACTGCAAGCTACGAAATCGAGATTCACCCAGAAGTTCCTGAGACGAATCATCACCGTCATGCGAAGCCAGTGCCAGTTGCCCCACAACAGGCAGCCGTACAAGCTCCAACCCTGTCTCAGCCCCCCGCTCCTGTGGTAGTGGCGGAAAAGCCTAAGAGCCTGTTCAACACCTTGTTCGGTTGGTTATTCAGCTCCGAAGAAGAGGAAGAGACTACTAAGAAGAAGCCACAGCCTAAGCCAAGCGATCGCAATGCACGTAGCCGCGACACTAACCGTGGCCGCGACTCACGTCGTGGCGGCAAGCCTGCCAACCCACGCACTCGTGACAACAACGAAAACCGTGGCGAGAAGCAAGCAGACGCCAGTGGCGACAGCAGCACAGCAACAACTCCACGCGAACCCGGCCAGGGCCGTAAGCGTGGCGGTCGCGGTCGCAACAGCAATGCCGACGGCAGCCCTCGACGTGACGAGAAGCGTGAACCACGCGAGCCGCGTGAACCACGTAAGGCAGAAGAGCCACGTAGCGAAGAAAGTGGCGAGCAAAACAGCACTGACGAGACCCGTGGTGGTCAACGCAGAAGCGGCAATCGTCGCCCGCGCAATACCAACCAGCGTCGTCGCGGCCCGCGTCCTGACGAGCAGGCAGCAACAGCGAATGCAGAAGAAGGCAGCACAGAGCAAGAGCCTAAGAATGTGCAGGCCGCTGCAGCGCCCGAAACTGCAAACGTTAACGAGCTTGCAAATAATGCAGTAGAGGCCGCAGCAACGGAGCAGTCCGCTCCTGAAGATGTAAACGGCAATGTTGCAGCACCGGAAGACGAGAGTGCAGAAGGCGCCTCTAAGCCTGCGCGTCGTCGCCGTCCTTCCGAGCGTCGTCGTGGTCGCAACCGCAATGCGGCCGCTAGCGAAAACGCTGAAGGCGCAACTGAAGGCGAAGCCGAGAGCACTGAAGATAACAACGGCAATAAAGAAGAGAAGGCCGAAAAGCCAGCTCGTCAATCGCGCCCTAAGGCCGCCTCCGAGAAAACTGCAGAGAAAGCAGAGCCAGCAGTCGCGATAGCAGAAACGGAAACGCCTGTTGTAGCCGAGGCCTCTGAGCCAGTTGTTGTCGCGAAAGTCGAAGAGCCCACAGTACTCGAAGCAGTTGTAGCCGAGGACATGCACAGCACCGAGCCTACGCTTGAGACTGCCGAACCCAGCCCTGCTCCAGTTGTCGAGAAGACAGAAGCGCCTAAAGAACAAGCGCCTGTTAAAGCCGATGCGCCAGAGGTGCAAGAGAGCCCAGTTGTCGCACAAGAGAGGCCAGAGACTAAAGAGGAGCCTGCAGCCAAGCCTGAGATTCCTCCACTGGCAGGTCGCGCCCCGAATGACCCGCGCGAGATTAAGCGCCGGGCTCAGTTGGAAGCGGCCGCTAAGAAAGAAGACTAAGTAATAGCTAGCTGAAACAAAAACGCCCCGTGACTGGAAAGCCACGGGGCGTTTTTGTTAGCGCTTGGCGTGCAACACGCCGGGCACTAGTCCTAACTTATAGCTTCTCTGCCAACTCCGGCAACACATTGAACAAGTCGGCCACTAGACCGTAATCGGCCACTTGGAAGATCGGTGCCTCTTCGTCCTTGTTAATCGCCACGATGACCTTGCTATCTTTCATGCCCGCGAGATGCTGAATAGCACCCGAGATACCGACGGCGATATACAAATCCGGTGCCACAATCTTACCTGTCTGGCCAACCTGCATATCGTTAGGGACGAAGCCCGCATCAACCGCTGCACGCGAGGCACCGATGGCGGCACCAAGCTTGTCGGCTACCTTCTCTAGCAATACGAAATTCTCACCGTTCTGCATGCCTCGGCCACCGGAGATCACGATGGAAGCAGCTGTCAATTCGGGACGCTCGGAAACAGACAACTGCTCCGTGACGAAACTCGAAAGAGACTGTGACTTATCGATATCCACGTTCTCAATTGGCGCACTATTGCCGGTCGCCGCACTCTCTTCAAATGCGGTGCTACGCACCGTGATCACTTTGATGGAGTCACTCGATTGCACGGTCGCCAAGGCATTGCCTGCGTAGATAGGGCGCACGAAAGTATCGGCGCTTTTCACTGCAACGATATCGGAAATTTGTGCGACATCTAACAAGCCTGCTACGCGTGGCATGAGATTCTTACCAGTAGTCGTAGCCGCAGCCAGTACATGGCTATAGGCAGCGGCGACTTCTGCCACTAGTGGCGCTACCGCCTCTGGCAGTTGATGATCATAGGCTGCGTTGTCCGCAACTAAAACTTTGCTCACGCCCGTAATGGCGGCGGCAGCTGTTGCGACAGCCGCGCAAGCTGCACCGGCAACAAGGACCGTCACATCAGCCTCTATCGCTAGGGCGGCGGTGACAGTGCTCAGCGTCGCTGGCTTCAATGCTGCATTATCGTGCTCTGCAATGACTAAAACGCTCATGAATTACCCTTCTATATACTTAGCAAATGAATACCGGACCGGTGGGTTTAGATCACCTTGGCTTCGGACTTAAGCTTACTAATCAGCTCGTCGACGCTGGCAACTTTAATGCCCGCGGTGCGCCCAGCCGGCGCCTCAACGCTGAGGATCTTCAGGCCAGAGCTAACATCAACTCCGAGATCGCTTGGGGTTACGGTATCGATAGGCTTCTTCTTCGCCTTCATGATATTGGGCAGCGACGCATAACGCGGCTCGTTCAGACGCAGGTCAGTGGAGACCACTGCCGGTAGCGTCAACAATACCGTCTGCTCACCACCGTCGATCTCACGCGTAACCTTGAGCTTGCCATCAGCCACTTCGAGCCCACAGGCGAAAGTGCCCTGTGGCATATTGCCGATCGCAGCGAGCATCTGTGCCACTTGGTTATTGTCTGAATCGATAGACTGCTTGCCTACCAACACGAGGTCGATGCCCTCTTTGTCTACCAAGGCTTTAAGTAGCTTCGCCACTGCAAGTGGCTGCAAGCCATCTTCGGCCTCTACATGGATGCCACGGTCTGCACCGAGGGCTAAGGACGTGCGGATCTGCTCTTGGCAGGCCTTCTCGCCAATGGACACGACGACGACTTCTTCTGCGTGCCCCTTCTCCTTCAAGCGGATCGCCTCTTCTACGGCGATCTCACAGAATGGGTTGATTGCCATTTTGGCATTAGTCAGCTCGACGCCGCTGTTATCTGCCTTCACACGAACTTTTACGTTCGCGTCGACAACACGTTTGACTGCCACAAGAATCTTCATGGATTCTCCACTGTGTATTGAGTTTATTGAGTAAGAGAAAGGCGCGCTCGAATTTGATGAATCCTTGATCAAATTCAGCGGGTATGCCCCGGAAAGGGGGCAATAATGCCGGGTTTATCGCAGTGCGTCAATATTGAGCCACTGTTACGGACTCTATGCCAACCCAATTGACGGGCCTTATTTGACAGTTTGTTGTCCATAAAGAAAGCTTGAATAATCAGCCAAGCGGCCGATAACTGAACTAAGCAAAATTTGCGGCACAGAGATTGCGTATAGAACAGCGAACACGCGCAATTCGATTTAATTACAGACGAGATCAATGCCATGAAAAATCGCTTTTTCACTGTTGCCGCGCTGGCGGCCTCTACATTGCTGCTGAGCAGCTGCGGGTTCGTGGCGGCACCATTGGGTTATGGCAGCGCCTATGTTGGCAAGGGCACGGTCAATACCGCCGACAAAGGCGTCGAATACGGCAAGAAAGCGGCAAATATCGTCGTGGATACGGCAATCACTGTCGGAGAAGCAGCAGCGCAGGGCATGAAGACCGACCCCGAGGCGCCCGCCCCACGCGGCAGCCTGCGACCGCGCTAAGCTATCGAGACTCCTTAGACCTTCCCCAACAGGAAGTCTCCGCCTGCACTCTGCAGCACGAGTTGTTCGCCTTGCGCGCCCTGCTCTATTTTTGCCAATGCCACCATTTGATAGAAAACATTGCGTGAGATCAGCGCCTCTAGGCCGCTGCGAACGTGTAGTGTGGGATGGGGCTCTTTACCCTCCTCGCCCACTTCGATGGCGTGCTCGGCGTCGGCAGTCACCGTCTCACCAGTATTCAAGGTGAACTTTAGGCGGCGCGCACCCCCTTCTCCTTGCACATCCAACAGAGTCGCCACGAAGGGACAGTCCTCTACCTCTATGCTAACGCGCTCTGCAGGGGTGACTAGAGAGAAGGAACCGTCTGGCTCACGGCGCAGTACAGAGGCAAATAATTGGACCAAGGCAGGCCTGCGTATGAGGCTTCCGTCGTGATACCAGCGTCCATCGCGGGCGATGCGAATGTCGATCTTGCCGCAATAGGGAGGATCCCATAGGTGCACAGGGGCTGGACCATTGAATTCGCCAATGGCGCTTAAAAGGCTTTCGGGGGGCACTCGATTATCTTGCATCATCTCCTCGTTAGTGGCGCTGTCGCGACCACTTACGGTACCAGAGAATCCACATAACGACCAACGGCGCTGGCTAGCAGGCGCTGGGGGTTTTCCTCATATAGGTTGATAACACCGGCGCGGGTATCGATGGTAACGACATCTACGATGCGACCACTGCTCGCGTCCAGAAGCGTTAGCTGTAGACGCGCACGGTCTAGGCCGAAGGCAGCCCCCATATCGGTAGCCTCGCGATGGCGCAGCGCACTGGCCATCTCCGACCAGGTGCCGATGGTGTCTTCCCAGACATAGATGCGCGGGTAGACAACAAAATCGATGCGATTATTGAGCGCGCTCTCCCGGGCATCGAACAAGGTCTCGGTGCCGCTAGCCCGCATCACGCGCGGAAACCGCCGACTGATCTGATTGGTGAGCAGGTCTGCTACCTGATCCTCGACATAGAACGCGCCGGGCGCCACCAAGGCATTATCGTGGTTGAGTACGGTCTCTTGCATCGCGGCTAGGCCACTTAAGGCAACATAGAAACTAGTGTCCTGACCCAAAACCCAATTACTATTCCGCGTAACCTTATGATCTGGAATTAGACCCGTTGCGCCTGTCGCAGCAACCCCTTGATTGTAGAGGTGATGCACATGACCGCAGGCACTGAGCGCACTGACGCAGAGAAGAAAACAGACACGCTTGAACATGATGGGCGACCCTTTTGGTATAAGACTACGAAAAACGGCAAACAATGGCCGAATTTCCATTAAAGAATGCAATAGCCTTAAGTAAGCACATAGCTTGCCAACCATAAGAAAAAGAGTGCGGGACAGCCCCGAGACTTACATTTCGCGAACGCGGGAGCAGCGGCGACAGCGATAGACGTGGTCGGTGCCAGTAAGCACCATGATCTGTGGAGGCCAGCTGCACTTACACAGCAGGTAGCCCATTTTCTGCGCCATCTCCACTTCCATCAAGCGCTCGCGCACGCTCTCGGCGGCACGCAGCTCCGGTTCCGCCTGGCTTGGGTCTTCTTTGACACGCGGCACAAGCTTCACCGGCGCGCTAGGCGCCGCTCGCTGTAATTCTGGCTCCACCACTAGCGTAGGAATAGGGTCCACTGGCTCGGGCACATCCGGCACAAACACGGGAATATCGGCGATTGCAGAATCTACAGGTGTCTTTAACTTTTCTGCCGGTTTTGCAACAGCCTGCCCCTTTAGGCTATCGGTCGGATGCGCAGGCTCTGGCTCATCATCCCAATTCGACTCCTCTAGAAAAGCTTGTAACTCACTTAAATTCATTGCTTAAAGCTCTTCATAAGATCGAGGTCTAGCTCATAGGGCTGCACACGGTTGAGTACGACCCGAACTTGCGGAATGCCGTCACCCTGCAAACGCGTTAACTCGGTAGACGCAGACTCGAGTGTCGTGCGTCCGGCCTGCACGACGAACAACACATCGCTACAATGTCGAGCAACCACGAGCGTATCGCTCACTTCGCTCAGTGCAGGGGCATCGATGATGATGGTATCGAAGCGACGCTCCAACATTTCGATCACACGCTGGAAACGCTTGCTCGACAGAAGCTCATGGGGATTAGGTGGCAAAACGCCCGAGGGAATGACAAAGAGCTCTTTTCCGGGAATACTATGCACACAGTCGCGCATCTGCGCGGCCCCCGCGATCAAGTGTGAAAGTCCTGCAGCTCCCATAGGCAAACCCACATAGCTTTGCGTTTTGCGCATGTCGGCATTGATTAACAACACCCTCTCTGTTTTGCCCATCGCGAAGGCGAGGTTCATCGCTATTGAGGACTTGCCTTCCCCGTCTTCACTGGAAGTTAGCAGCACCACGCGACCGCGCGGGAATTGCTCCAATGGATCATGGGCAGGTCGCAACATTTGCAGGCGCGCACGCAGCACACCGATGCTGCTGGCGTACTCCCGATCGCTCAGGAACTGCGCCGGGTCGGACAGGTTGAGTGCTGGGGTTACCCCTACGCAAGACTTGCCTAGGTGCTTCTCGACATCTTGTTTGAAGTCGAGTGAATCGCGACGCTGGAAGCGCATCGCGACGACGAATGCGGGCACCGCAACGGCGCTGAGATAGCCAAGCAATATCCACCATGGCTGCATCTGCTCGAGCGGGGCACGCGGCAGGTTTGCCTCGTCTAAGACTTTGGCAGAAACAAGATGATTGAGGGAGTCGTCGTAGGTCTTAACCAGTTGTCGAATCAGAGTGTTCTCTAGTGCCGGCGAGAGCGCGCTAACGCCTTGCGTAGCGCTGCGGCGTAGCTGCTCAATTTGCTCTGCATCGCTTTGCAATGGCGGCAATAAATCGTCAAAAACATCACCGGCAATCGTGTCTGCTAATTGATCGCCCACATCTTCGTTCGCAGGATCTGGCTGCATTGTCACGCTGTCTAGTTTGGCCAGAAACTGCGCCGCGGCCCTTGCGATTTGCTCGAGTTGGGCATCGGCCGTGTACTCGACATAGGCCTGTGCTACGGCCTTAGCCCCCAGCTGTGCTCGCTGCGGATCGCTATCTTGGAAGTGTACGGATAAAAGATAACTCTGCGGGATTACCTCTACGCGAATATTGTAGCGATGATCTCCCGCCACAGTCGAGGAGGTGACGATCTCGCGCTGGGTATTCATCAGGACGGTGATATCAGTGGGGCTGGGAGTCACGCTGTTAGGAACGCTATTCGCTTGCACTTCAAGAAGGGTGCGCGACTCAAACATCGGCGTATCGAAAAGGCTCACCAAGGCGATGATCAAGGCCACTGGCAAGCCAGCGAGTAAGATGCCACGTGAGTGCGCACGTAGTGGCCACCACCAACGCGGCCTCTGTTCGACTCGACGACTGCTCTGATTATCACTCACAAAAGAGAGCTCCCACTGGAAGGGTTTAAATGCCTATCGCTAAACTGCTGTTACGGACGAATTATACAGCAGCAATCTCTAAAAAATGGCTCGCAGGCCATATTAATTCAATGTCGCTGCGATAGTCCCACTTCGGGTTTTCCTTGTCGACAGCAATTCATTCATGTTATATCGACCGCTCTTCGCAAGCCTTGAGCTTTATTTACCGGCATAGGAGCCACTTTTGTTAGATCGAGATCCCGCTACCTTCCTGCCCCTACTTCGCGACGATGTTCCCCTGCTCGATGTCCGCGCGCCAGTCGAGTTTCTCAAAGGCGCATTCCCAGCGGCCCATAATATTCCTTTGCTAGACGATGACGAGCGCGCACAAGTGGGCACCATGTATAAACGCGCCGGACAAGACGTCGCGATCGCTCTAGGAAATCGCCTAGTCTCCGGCCATAGCAAAGCACAACGCCTTCTAGCCTGGGAGCAATGGCTGCAGGCACACCAGGGCGCGTGGCTGTATTGCTTTCGCGGCGGCCTGCGCTCGCGCACCGTGCAAGGCTGGCTAAGAGAGGCTGGCGTCGACTGCCCGCTGGTCCCTGGCGGTTATAAGGCGATGCGTCAGGCACTCATCGACACTATCGACACAGCACCTCATCGACATTCACTGATCGTGGTTGCAGGGCGCACGGGTTCAGGCAAGACCCACCTGCTCAATGCCCTACCCGACTCTATAGACCTTGAAGGTTTTGCGCATCATCGCGGCTCCGCCTTTGGCACCCAGTTGGGCGGTCAACCCACTCAGATCAACTTCGAGAACGCGTTAGCGGTGCGACTATTGAAACTACAGCGGGAACACGTGGCCCCACTATTCGTGGAGGACGAAAGTCGCGCAATAGGCTCACTCTCCCTACCCACGAATTTACACGCTGCGATGAAGACCTCCCCCATCGCCCTCATTGAGGAGGACTTGGAGTTCCGCACCCAAACCATTCTCAACGACTATATCGGCGACAACTCGAGGCAATTCCTCGAGGCAGATCCGGAGAAAGGACTCGAGCATTTCTATGAATATCTAATGGGCTCATTGGCCAAGATTCAGCGGCGACTAGGGGGCCAGAATTACAGCGCCCTACAAGACCTGATGGAAGATGCCTTGAGCGCACAGTTCAATGGAGAAGGCGATGAGTCCCATGCACTTTGGATACGCAAGCTACTCACGGACTATTACGACCCGATGTATACCTATCAGCTCTCTAAACGCTTGGAACGCGTAGTCTTCAGGGGCAACTCGAGCGAGTTCTTGGAATGGGCGCGGCAGCGCGCAGAACATGCTAACTAGGTATTTGCCACCGCGTAGATGCCCGGGGCATTGCGCAAATACCCTTTGTAATCCATGCCATAGCCGAATAGATATCGGTCTGGCGCATCTAGCCCCGTAAAGTCAGCGCGGAGCAATGCCCGATGCCGCCGGTCGTGATTCTTATCGACTAACACCGCACAGAAAACTTGCGTAGCCTTCTGCTCGAGACAGTATTCGCGAATCTTCACCAGCGTATCGCCCTCGTCCAGGATGTCGTCCACTATCAACACGGTGCGCCCTGCTATGTCGCTTGAGGGACGGGCCTTCCATTGCAAGTCCGCGCCGCTGAGTTTTTCGCGATAGCGACTGGCATGTAGGTAATCTACCTGCAAAGGAAACGCGAGACGGGTTAGCAGCTCGCCAGTGACCACCAGCGCGCCGTTCAACACACAGATCACGATAGGGTTGGATTGAGCAAGACGCTCGCTGATCTGCCTTGCTAGGCCATCCAATGCCGCCTCGACTTGCGCTTTATCGAACAAGCAGTCTGCCTCGGCGAGGACTTTATTGGCCTCCTCAATCACCACGGTTCTCCGCCAGCTGCAGGGCAAGCGTGCTGGCCTGCTTCCAGCGATCGCCTCTCATCAACTCTTCGCGGTGCCACATCTTGCGCCGCTGCATGCGCACTAGGCGTGGATTAGCAGCGGCCCCCCTTGCCTCCAGATGCGCCTTGGCCGCCAATGCCATGGCCCGGTCATTGCACACCAGCACCATGTCACAACCGGCATCCAGCGCCGCGTCGACGCGTGCCTCTATATCGCCTACTGCAGCCGCGCCGGCCATCACTAGATCGTCGCTGAAAATAACCCCATCGAAGGCCATCTCGCCCCGCAGGATGTCTTGCAGCCAGTAGGAGGAGAAGCCTGCGCAGTCCGGGTCTACTTGCGGGTAGATGACATGAGCGGGCATCACGGCATCGAGCGAGTCGATACAGGCGACGAAGGCCGCAAGATCGTTGCTGCGGATCTCATCCATGGAACGATCATCAACAGGCAATTCGAGATGACTATCAGCCGAGACACTGCCGTGGCCAGGGAAGTGCTTGCCAGTGGTCGCCATGCCAGCCTCGTGCATCCCCTCCATAAACGCATTCGCCAAAGCGGCGACTTGCACCGCATCGCGCCCAAAGGAGCGCTCACCAATCACCTTGCTAAGTCCGATATTGATGTCCAACACTGGCGCAAAACTAAAATCGAAGCCCGCACTTATCATCTCGGCTGCCATTAGCCAGCCCAGTTCAGTGGCCAGAGCTTGCGTTTGCTCCGGTGCGTGTCGCCAGCGCGAGGCGAATACGCCCATCTCAGGCAATCTTGTATAGCCTTCGATCAGGCGCTGCACTCGGCCGCCCTCTTGGTCTACAGCAATTAATATCTGAGGGTTACAGGCACGGATGGCCGCGTTCAAGGCTTGCACCTGCTCCGGGCTCTGGTAATTGCGCGCAAACAGAATAACGCCCCCAACGACTGGGGAGGCGAGCAGAGTCTCCTCGTCTTTACTTAAAACCGTCCCCTCAAGATCAAGCATAAGGACGCCGGGAGCATCGGGCTGGCTGGGGTGTTCATTCGGGGCAATGGTCATGTTCGAGGAGCGGCCTCCGAGGCCGAGAAGCGTTCTGGCACGGCGAATTGCCGAGCCCATCAATCAGGGGCGGATTATCACAAATTCCGGGAAAGCGAGTAAAGCACTTGTCATTGGGTAATGACTGTATATAATTACAGCTACCTTTCCTCATGATGACGGTGCCAGCATGATTCAACTCACACCTCGCCAAGCTGAAATTCTCGAGTTCATCAAAGACTATCAGCAAGAAACGGGCTTTCCGCCTACGCGCTCAGAGATCGCCAAGAAAATGGGCTTCAAGTCTCCCAACGCGGCGGAGGAACATCTGCGCGCCCTAGAGCGTAAACAGGCCATCCAGATGGTGCCCGGCACCTCTCGCGGCATACGCCTACCCACTCCGGAACACGTTGGCCTGCCCATCGTGGGGCAAGTGGCGGCGGGCAGCCCCATACTCGCCGTGGAGAGCATCGACGATTACTGCGACATCCCCCCCAACTTCTTCCATCCCAAAGCCGATTTCCTGCTCACCGTCAAAGGCAGCAGCATGATCAATATCGGCATTAACGATGGCGACCTGCTGGCTGTGCACAAGAGTGCAACCGCCGTGGATGGCGATATCATCGTCGCCCGCATAGACGAGGATGTCACGGTCAAAAGACTGCTAAGAGGTAAGAATAAGTTTGAGCTGCAACTCATTGCTGAGAATGATGATTTTCCGCCTATCAAGGTGGATTTGCGGGAGCAGGAATTCACAATCGAAGGGATTAGCGTAGGCGTAATCCGCCGCAGCATCTAAACGTGCGCAAGCGCGATGAAGGTCATTCATGCCTCTGCTTCAGGGAGGCTGATCGCCTGCAAGCTATCCTCTCACATTGAAAGAGGGTGTAGGAGCCTGCCTGCAGGCGATCGGTCGAAATATCCCACAGATTCTCATCAATCCCATCCAATCGCTTGCAGGGCAAGCTCCTACAGTCAGTGGGTTCATTCTTGTTTGGATAGATGTTCTGCCCGCGAATGGGTCCGGTGTGGCACCAAGCAATTCGCGGGCTAGCCCCCATCGCTAGGGCAAGCGCTCCTACGAGTAATTATTTATCCACGATCCAACGGCCATTCTTATAGAAGGCCTTCCAACCTGTCACCTTGCCGTTCTCCTCCGTCAATACGTATTGCTCAGCCGTCTTGCGGCTATAGCGCACAACCGTCGGATTGCCATCGCTGTCTTTGACTGGCGCGCTGAACAGGAACTCATACTTAGGATCGATCTCGTCCTTATGGGGCAGAAGCTCCGACACCAATGGCGCACGGGTTTCGCGGTTCTTGGGGAATTTGCTCGCGGCTAAGAATAAGCCTGCCGCCCCATCGCGCAACACATAATGGTCCTCTACCTTCTCGCACTGCAGCTCGGGCATTGGCACTGGCGTCATCTTGGGAGGCGCCGCTTGACCGCTGCGCAGCAACTTACGAGTGTTCTTACACTCCTCGTTCGTGCAGCCGAAGTACTTGCCGAAGCGTCCGGACTTGAGCTGCATATCGGCGCCACACTTGTCGCACTCGATGAGCGGGCCTTCGTAGCCACGGATCTTATAATTGCCCTCTTCCACCTCGTAACCCTGACAATCGGGGTTATTGCCGCAGATATGCAATTTGCGTTTCTCGTCGATCAAGTAGCTGTCCATCGCCGTATTACAGATGCTGCAGCGATGACGCTGGCGCAGCAAGGCGTTCTCGGCCTCTTCGGCCTCCTCGGCGTTGTCGGTATTGATCGCCTCTTCGCCAGGCGTGAGGTTAATAGTGGACTTGCAACGCTCCTTGGGAGGCAAGGAATATCCCGAGCAGCCAAGGAATACGCCGGTGGAAGCCGTGCGAATCTGCATAGGGCGACCACACTTCGGACACGCAATATCGGTATCCGTCGGTTTGTTCGCACGCATGCCGGCATCACTGTCTTCCGTGGCAGTAGACAACTGCTTGCTAAAGCCCTTGTAGAAGGTATCCAGCACTTGTTTCCACTCTAAGCGGCCAAGGGCGACGCCATCGAGATCGTCTTCCATCTTCGCCGTAAAATCGTAGTCCATTAGATCGGAGAAACTCTCGATCAGGCGCTCGGCCACGATATCGCCCATCTTCTGAGCATAGAAGCGACGGTTCTCGACCTTCACATAGCCACGCTCTTGAATGGTGGAGATAATCGCCGCATAGGTCGATGGACGGCCGATACCGCGTTTCTCTAGCTCTTTCACGAGGCTCGCCTCAGTAAAGCGCGCTGAAGGCTTGGTGAAGTGCTGGGACGGATCGAGTTCGACCAGGTTTAGGCTCTCGCCTACCTCGACGCTCGGCAGTACTACGTCCTCTTCCTTAGTGGTGAGCACGCGCATATAGCCATCGAACTTCATGATGCGCCCTTTCGTGCGCAGCTCGAAGTCCCCGGCGGCAACAGTGATAGAGCTGCTCAGGTATTGCGCTGGTGGCATCTGTGAGGCCACGAAGTGTTGCCAAATAAGGGCATAAAGACGCTCGGCATCGCGCTCCATATTCTGCAGATTAGTGCTCGAGGTGTTGACCTCGGTTGGACGTATCGCCTCGTGCGCCTCTTGCGCGCCTTCTCGAGCGCTGTACTTCACTGGCTGCTCTGGCAGATAGGGCTTACCGAATGTTTTTGCGATGTAATCTCGACACATCGCGAGCGCATCGTCGCTCAAATGCGTCGAATCGGTACGCATATAGGTGATATAGCCCGCCTCGTATAGACGCTGAGCCAGCGTCATCGTCTTCTTCACACCAAAGCCTAGGCGTGTGCTAGCGGCCTGCTGTAGGGTCGAGGTGATTAGCGGAGCCTTGGGCTTGGATGAAGTAGGCTTGTCTTCGCGCTTGGCGACAACATAGTCCGCCCCGTCTAAGGCCTTGAGCGCCGCATCGGCCCCCTGCTTATCGTTAGGACGGAAATTCTCGCCGCGCAGCTTGGCCACCTGAAAGCGCAAAGCGTCTTTCTTGGCGGTGGAGAGGTTTGCGTAGATCTCCCAATACTCTTCTGGAATAAAGGCCCTTATCTCACGCTCGCGCTCGACGATCAGGCGCACAGCCACAGACTGCACACGACCTGCGGAGAGGCCTCGCGCCACTTTGGCCCAAAGTAGGGGTGACACCATGAAGCCGACCACACGGTCGAGGAAGCGGCGAGCTTGCTGGGCCTGCACATACTTCATATCTAGATCGCCGGGCTTAGAGAATGCCTCGTTAATCGCCTTCTTCGTGATCTCGTTGAACACCACGCGCTTATAACGGCTCTCGTCGCCGCCTATAGCCTCTTTCAAGTGCCAGGCGATCGCCTCTCCCTCTCTATCAAGGTCGGTTGCGAGATAGATAGTGTCGGCGTCTTTTGCGAGTTTACGCAGGTCGGAAACTACTTTCTCCTTACCCGGCAGAATCTCATATTTAGCGCGCCAACCATGCTCGGGGTCTACGCCCATACGCGCGATTAGCTGTTCTTTCGCCTTAGTTTTTTTGTGCAGAATTTTATCTTCCGGACTCAGTTTCCGGGTTGCGGCGGCGGCCTTAGCGCGCTCTTTGCTATCAACAGCCTGGGCGTTGCCGCTCGCAGGTAGGTCACGGATATGACCCACACTGGATTTGACGACAAATTCCTTGCCTAGGTACTTATTGATGGTTTTCGCTTTGGCGGGCGACTCGACTATCACCAACGATTTACTCATTGTTTTGAACGTTTCCTGATACAGCTACGGGTCATGGCTTGCCCAAAAATCGGACCACAAGCGGGCGTCCGGGGCAAAAGAAGCGGACATATATAAGGGCTGTGGAAGCGAGGGTCAAGCGTTTGTTTATTTTAGTGCTGTGTATGTCGCAGTACGAAAGCGCCCCCCATCGCAGCTTGCAATGGGGGGCGCTGCTATTTCCGTAGACTCTCTAAGCATGTGCCCGGAGCCTTTAAAACAAGGCTTTGAGTGCTTGTCTTAGTCGATCTTTACTACGTGGGTCCAATGGTTCTCATCAGGGCTCTCTCCGCGCTGAATCCCCACCAATAAATCGTAGACTTTCTGCATGACGGGACCAACCGATTGACCATTGTCGTGAAAATGATGCCAAGCACCGTCTAGCCAAACCTTGCCCACGGGAGCGAGCACCGCGGCAGTGCCACAGGCTGCCATCTCCTCGAAATCGCCAATCTCCTTACGCAAGTCGATTGGTCGATCCTCCACCTGCATATTCAGATGCTGCTCGGCCAGCGTCATGATCGAGCGTCGAGTGACACTAGGCAGGATCGCATTGGATTTCGGCGTTACAAAGCGATTACCCTTCATCGCTACGATGATATTGGCGGAGCCCGCCTCATCTATATAGGTACGTTTCGCCGCGTCTAAGTAGAGCGCTTCGTTAGCGCCCAACTCCTGCGCCTTCTTCGTAGCGAGCAGTCCGCCAGCGTAATTGGCACCCGCTTTATAGGCGCCAGTGCCATTGGGTGCAGCGCGATCGTAGTCGGATACGGCCAAGGAGATGACCGCTAGGCCGGCACTCTTATAATAAGGCCCCACTGGAGAGACAAACACGCGGAACTCATACTCATTCGCAGGACGTAGGCCTAAATTTTCACCAACGCCGATCAACATAGGACGAATGTAGAGTGAGGCGCCTGAGCCGTACGGGGGGACCCAAGAATAATTAGCGCGCACAGTCTCTTCGACGCCGCGCAGAAATAGCTCGTATGGCACCTCCGGCATCAATAATCGTGCCGCAGTTTGATTCATGCGTTCACTATTAAGATCAGGACGGAATAATAGCACCCGTCCATCCGGGGAAGTTTGCGCCTTCATGCCCTCAAAACACTGCTGGGCATAATGCAAAGTCGGCGCGCCTTCATGGACTGAGATCATTGGCGAGTCCAACAGTGCCCCTGTAGACCAGGCTCCGTTCTTGTAGATGGCACTGAAACGCGCCTCTGTCTGCCGATATTTAAAACCAAGATCCGCCCAATTGAGATCTTTCTTTACCATGGATGTAGCCACGTCGATATCCTATTTAGCGCTTAAAATTAACTGTTCACATTATCGTCGAACAGGCCTTCTAGGCCGCGTATTATGGGGGAAGTGCAAGCGAAGGTCTACGGGCAGCCAATTCAAACGAAAGTGTTAGCTTATGGCGGTGAACACGCTACAATGGTGGCAATTAGCGCGAAGCAGTGGCGGAACAATGACGGACCAGCACATACTATTGGCTAGACAACCAATTTTCGACATCGATATAAAAGTTAGTGCATATGAGCTGCTTTTCCGTGGCGACAATAGCAACCACGCGAACGTATTCGACGGCGATTCGGCCACGTCGCAAGTATTCCTGAACGCCTTTAACGAGCTCGACATCAGCGAGGTCGTCCAGAACCACCCAGCCTATATCAACTTTACTCGCAACCTCATACTCAATCCCCCGCCTTTCGACAGGCATCGCTTCGTCATCGAAGTGCTCGAAGACATCGAAGCCGACACCGAGCTTTTCGAGAATCTGCAGAAACTCAAGGATACGGGCTACACCATCGCACTCGACGATTTTGTGTACAGCTCGAAGTGGGACCCCGCCCTGCGCATAGTCGACATCGTAAAGATCGATGTACTAGCGTTCGACGAGGCCGAGATAAAGCGCCATGTAGAATTATTAAAGCCATTTAACGTTGTGCTGCTCGCAGAGAAAGTCGAGACGCATGAGATGTTTCATTACTGCAAGGAACTAGGTTTCACTCTCTTCCAAGGCTACTTCCTAAGTAAGCCCGAGCAAGTGAAGGGCCACAAGGTTCCAGCCAACAAGCTAGTCGTACTCAATTTATTAGCACAGCTGCAGGACCCCAATGCCGAACTCGGCAAGATCGCAGGGGTTATAGCTAAAGACCCAGTACTAAGCGTTAAGCTAATAAAACTCGTTAACTCTGCCGCATTCTCAGGACGACGCGAGATCACTTCGCTACAGCACGCTGTCTCGATGCTGGGACTACGCCAGGTGAAGAGTTGGGCCACCCTATTGTCGCTGAGCAATATGGCAGACAAGCCAAACGCGCTCTCCGTCTTGGCCATGACACGTGCCAAAATGTGCCAACTCCTCGCAGAGTGCTTTACCAATACAGTAGATAGTGATGCCTATTTCACCACCGGCCTGTTATCGAATCTCGATGCCTTCTTCGACGTCGAGCTACAAGAGATCATCGGCTCTATGCCGCTATCGCAATTAGTGGTGGATGCACTTCTGCATGGCAAAGGCCCCATCGGCACTATTATCCAAACCGTAGTCCATTTCGAGAAAGCAGAGTGGGATCAGTTGGATACCGAAGCTCTGGAAAAACTCAAGATCGGCACCAAGGAAATGGAACTCGCCTATCGAGAAAGTATCCGCTGGGCTTCACAATTGGGTGCCGTCGTTAGCAATGCTTGAGCCTGTTCACCCTCCTTTAATCGATATCGGCGCGAATCTTGGTCACGAGTCTTTTGCTCACGACTTCGACGCCGTCATCGAACGCGCTCAGAACGCGGGCATCCAACATCTACTCGTTACCGGAACCACCGCAAGTGCTTCTCAACATGCTGTGGAGATTGCGCAGCGCATGCCTAGTCTTCTGTCTGCTACTGCCGGCATGCATCCTCACGAGGCTCAGCATTGTGATGAAGAGGCCTTCGCGCAGATAAGCGAACTCGCCCACCTAGCCATCGTACGCGCTATTGGTGAGACAGGGCTCGACTTCAATCGGGACTACTCTCCACGCGACATACAAGAGCGCGTGTTCGCCCAACATCTCGCGCTAGCATGCGAGATAGACAAGCCAGTGTTCCTCCATCAGCGCGATGCTCACACACGCTTCCTACCTATACTGAAAGAGTATCGCGACGCACTGCATAGTCACGGCGTCGTGCACTGCTTTACCGGTGAGCGACACGAGCTATACGACTATCTCGATCTCGATATGTATATTGGGATTACGGGATGGGTGTGCGACGAGCGCCGCGGGCATCATATCTTGGAGTTTCTAAAAGACATTCCGCAAGAGCGTTTACTCTTAGAAACCGATGCGCCCTATTTGCTGCCACGCTCGATAAGGCCGCGGCCGAAGAGTCGCCGCAATGAGCCTCATTATCTTACCGAGGTTCTGCGCACAGTTGCAGAGGCAGTGGGACGTAGCCCCTTGGAGGTGGCCGAGCAAACTAGCGCCAATGCCCGACGCCTGTTTCAGCTGCCGAGCGCCGCGACTATAAACTGATAGGCTTGCGCCTGATCGAAGGGCCAGCCTAGGTCCTGTGTTGAACCCTCCAGCTGGATCACGGGAATGCGTAGGCCATAGGCCTCTACCAGCGCCTCGGATTCACTAATCTCCTGCTCGCGCATAGTGATGCTCTGCCCCCCTTCTTGCTGAAGATAAGCGAGTACTGGCGCGAGCAAGGCTTGCGCATCCTCACAAAGATGACAGCCCGAAGTTGTGTAGAGGATTAGTGTGCTCATGCTTTGCCATCTGCTATCGCGAGTGCTGCCTCGCGAATCAACTCCGGCCCGCGATAGATAAATCCACTATAGATCTGCACAAGGCTCGCCCCTGCCGCAATCTTCGCCGCCGCGTCCGCTCCACGCATGATGCCGCCAACGCCTATAATCGGCAGCTTGCCTTGCAATGCTTTGCTCAACACAGCAATCACATGGGCAGATTTGTCGGTCAATGGCGCACCACTGAGACCACCGGCCTCATCTTTGAACCTACTATCCTGTACCGCAGAGCGCTCTAGAGTTGTATTCGTGGCGATTACGGCGTCGATCTCATTGTCGATGAGAGCTTCGGCGATAAGACCAATCTCCGCATCGCTGAGGTCTGGTGCTATTTTCACGGCAAGTGGCACCTTTTTATCGTGTAGTGCCGTGAGAGTAGCCTGCTCGCTCTTGAGCAGAACTAGCAGACGACGCAGCTCTTCGCCAAACTGAAGTGTGCGCAGCCCCGGAGTGTTGGGCGAGGAGAGATTCACGACAATATAGCTCGCCGCCGCATAGCACTTGCGCATGCACAGCAGATAGTCATCCGCTGCACGCTCTACAGGCGTGTCGAAATTCTTGCCGATATTAATGCCTAACACACCTTTATAGGAGCTCTTGGCGATCTGCGCTAATGCGTGATCGATACCCTTATTATTGAAGCCCATGCGATTGATGATGGCACTCTGCGCTTGTAACCGGAACATCCGCGGTTTCGGATTACCCGGCTGCGGGCGCGGAGTCAGTGTGCCCACCTCTATAAAGCCGAAGCCCAAGGCAGCAAGAGCGTCTATGTGATCGGCGTTCTTATCCAGACCTGCGGCGAGCCCAACGGGATTGGGAAACTCGATCCCCATGACCGTCGTCGGCGCAGCTGGCACCTCGCTGCGCACTAAGGAGATCAAACCAGTACGATGACTGATGTCGAGTAGTGGCAGTGTAATGTTATGGGAGGCCTCTGCCGGTAGGCAGAACAATGCTTTCTTAATCAAACTATACAATTTTGCTTATCGCCTTGAATTTATTGGCGTCATCGAATTCGATGACGAAGGTGCCTTGGACACCTTGATGACTTAAGAACTTCTGAAGGATCTTGCCGGGGAAACGCACACGCAAGCCTTCACGAGATACCGCTTGCACATCTTTGACTACTCCGCTGTACAATGCCTCGTAACGGTCAGCCGGAATAGAGATATCGAAAGTTAGTTTCTTCATCGCAATGTCTCAACCATTGTTCTACGCTCACAGCACTCACAAAGTAAGGCTTAGCATTATAAGGGATTAAACTGAATCAGTCGCGTCTACGCTACGGCGTAAGGCGAGTGAGCTTACGTGCCACACACTGCGACAAATCCTCCCTAGACATCGTATTCAAAACGGTTACAATCCTTGGCTTTCGCCCTAAAAGATCAAGCATTTAACTAAGAAGAGACAGAGAAAAAATTATGAGTCACCACGGCATTATTACTGAACTCAAAGACTGGCTTTCTGAGCAGATTATAGGGCAAGAGCGTCTAGTAGATCGCTTGCTTATCGCACTTCTAGCAGACGGTCACTTACTCGTCGAAGGGGCCCCTGGCCTCGCTAAAACTAAAGCTATCAAAGACTTATCGCGCGCCATCGAGGGCGACTTCCACCGTATTCAATTCACCCCCGACCTGCTGCCGAGCGATATCACCGGCACCGAGATTTTCCGTCCAGAAGACGGTTCTTTCCGCTTTCAGCCTGGTCCTATCTTTCATAACTTGGTACTTGCGGACGAGATCAACCGTGCCCCAGCCAAAGTTCAGTCGGCGCTTCTAGAGGCGATGGCGGAACATCAAGTCTCTGTTGGTCGTGAATCTTTCCAGTTGCCACCGCTGTTTTTGGTGATGGCTACACAGAACCCTATCGAGCAGGAAGGTACCTATCCACTGCCCGAAGCGCAGCTCGACCGTTTCTTGATGCATGTCGCGATTGGCTACCCCACTACTGAGGCGGAGCGCCGCATTCTGCAACTAGTGCGCAACGAGGCGCAGAACAAAGTGCCTGCCGCTCCTAAAGTGGTAAGCCAAGAAGACCTATTCGCGGCCCGTCAGGAAATTCTGACTATGCATATGGCCCCTGCGGTTGAGGAATATATTATTCAGCTGATCATGGCCACACGTAATCCTAGCGCCTACGGCGACGACCTCGCTTCTTGGCTCGAATACGGCGCCAGCCCACGTGGCACGATCTCTCTAGATCGCTGCGCGCGCGCTCACGCCTGGATTCAGGGCAAAGATTTCGTAAGCCCAGACGATATTCAGGCCGTGTTCTTCGACGTGTTGCGTCATCGCATCCTTCTCAGTTTCGAGGCGGAAGCCAGCGGTGTGACTCCAGACAAGGTATTGACTACGATTCTCGAGCGCGTACCTGCTGCCTAAGCAGCTACGCTTTCTCGTGTCGTATTCGATCACACTTTGCGTCACTCACATACGCCAACAATTGAGTCTTAGCCCCTATGACTACACCCTTGCAGATTGATTCACTTCAACAGCTCTATCAGAGCAAAGGGGCCGTTATCACTCTGCAGCAGCTATTAGTTCAACGCTACGCTGCAAAGATTGTCGACTATGTGCCCATGAATCGCTCCATCGCAGGCATCTCTGGACTGCATCTGTCCAAGTTGCGTGGCCGCGGTATCGATTTCGAAGAATTCCGCCCCTATCAGCAAGGCGACGATATTCGCACCATCGACTGGCGCGTAACAGCGCGCACCGGCAAGCCTTTCACAAAGGTCTTCCGCGAAGAGCGCGAGCGCCCGGTGATCATTGCGGTAGATCAGTCCAGCAGCATGTACTTCGGCTCCCAGGTCGCGTTCAAGTCGGTAATCGCCGCGCAGGCCGCCGCTATATTCTGTTGGATGGCAATCGATAACGGCGACCGGGTTGGTGGCCTCGTATTCTCCGACTCAGACCACTCTCTAATCAGGCCCAAGCGCAGCAGGCGCTCTGCACTGCACCTACTCAATCAGATCCAAGGCTTCAATCAGCGCCTCGCCAACCATAAGCTTCGCGAAGCATCGGTGGATGAAGCGCAAACGAACCCATTTGGGCTGCGCCAGACCCTCGCGGATATCCGCCGCATCACCAAGCCGGGCAGCACGCTCTATATCATTAGTGATTTCAGCACCTTGGACGAAGTAGCGATGCAATATCTCAACCAGCTCTCGCGCCATAATAATGTAGTGTGTTGTTTCATCTACGACGCACTCGAAGAACATTTGCCAGTACCCGGTTACTACAGTATTACCGATGGTCATAGTAAGGGTACCCTGAACTCCTATAGCCAGAAGGCCCGCAAAGACTACGAAGCAAATTTCACGAAGCGCATGGAAACCTTGCAAGGCGACTTCTTAAAGTTGCAGATTCCTTTCCTCAAATTGCGCACCAATCAATTAGTAGTAGAGCAAATTAGACAATGGACGGCACAGACCCTTTAAGCCAGTTGGCCGATATACATCTCCCAGAGCCCGTAGGCTTCTGGCCGCCCGCGCCTGGGTGGTGGATATTATTGATCATCCTCTGCGCGCTAATTTATTTTGTCAGCAAGCGCCTGATTGCGTCTTGGCGGCTGCGCCGTAGCTGTAGTTTCGCGATTCGTGAGCTCGATAAGTGCCTCAACCACTACCAGGAGGCGGTTAAGAGCCTGCCTGCCGATCAAACCGACGCAGCGAAGTTAGACTTCGTGAACGAACTAAACGCCGTATTGCGCCGAGTTGCTCTCAAGCACTTCCCCCAGGAACCGCTTGCGAGTCTAAGCGGGCCAGACTGGATCGCTTTTCTGCGCAGCCACGGCAACGCCTCTTTGCTAGATGATAAGCTTGCGAGTACCCTAAGTCAGGGGCGTTTCGCGAAGCAATGGGAGGTCGACGATCAGGGCCTCTACCGCATGGCGCATCAATGGATAAGCAGCCTCTATTTGGCTAAAATCGCCGCGAAAACCAAATCCACCGACCCAATAACACCGGTTTCTAAGCATGCTTGAGTTTACTTGGCCGTGGGCCTTTGCCGCCCTTCCTGTCCCCTTGCTGGTGTATCTCTTTTTCTCGAGAGCGGCGCGCCAAGACGCGGCCTTGTATGTCCCTTTTTATCAACGCCTTTCGCAGTTGCAGACCGATTCATCTCGGGTTGATACCAATCGCCTGCTGCGCTGGCTATGCTGCATCCTCATCTGGTTAGCGATGGTCCTAGCGGCCAGCCGCCCGCAGTGGGTAGGCGAGGCAATCCAGCTACCCTCCTCCGGTCGAGACCTGATGCTCGCCGTCGATATCTCCGGCAGTATGGAAGCGCGAGATATGGTCATCAATAACGTCCAGTTATCACGTTTCGAAGTCATGAAAGTGGTGGTGAGTGATTTCGCCGAACGCCGCGAAGGCGACCGCCTTGGCCTGATTCTGTTTGCGGCACACGCCTATATACAGACCCCCCTTACATTCGACCGTAATACCGTCGCAAAGCTAATCTCCGAGCTCGAGATCGGCATGATAGAAGAGTCTGCCACCGCTATTGGCGACGCCATCGGGCTCGCAGTCAAGCATCTGCGCGAACGCCCCGCGAATAGCCGCGTGCTAGTGCTACTAACAGACGGCGTGAACAATGCCGGTGCCATATCACCGCTTCAAGCTGGGCAATTGGCGCAGACTGAAGATATTAAGATATACACCATCGGCATGGGGGCAGACTCCTTAGTGCAACGCTCCTTCCAAGGCTCGCGCTCTATCAACCCCTCCGCGGAACTGGACGAGGAGAATCTAACCGCGATCGCAGAGGCCACCGGTGGCCGCTATTTCCGCGCCCGTAATGTAGAAGACTTGGTCGATATTTACGCCGAACTCGACACTCTCGAGACCATCGAGCAGGATGAGCAGACCTTCCGCCCCATCAATGTCTTGTTTTACTGGCCACTTGGCTTTGCCCTCGTATTGAGCTTCCTGCTGACCCTACTGAGTGTGCCTTGGGGCGCATTCTTTACCCGCTCTCCCGCAAAGCCAGCAGAGTCCTCCATTAGCGAGGCGAGTGCCGCTGGAGGTCAGAGATGAACGACGCGACGCTCATGACGACCATCGTCACGAATTTCCATTTCCTGCGCCCTCTATGGCTTTTGGCTATTATTCCAGCGGTGCTGTTTGTTTCCGTGCTATGGCGCATGAATGAGAAATCCAGCGCGTGGGACCAGGCCATCGATCACGACCTGTTACCCTTCCTCTTGGATAGCACTAAGAGTGTGGCCGAGCGCACGCCATTACTCATACTGCTCACTCTCTGGCTCGTCTCTGCCGTTGCACTAGCGGGACCGGTTTGGGAGAAGATTCCACAGCCCGTGCAATCTCGTCAGGATGCCTTGGTCATCGTTTACGACCAGTCCCTGTCCATGTATGCCACCGACTATGACCCGAACCGACAAGTCGTCAGCAAGCGCAAGGTGCTCGATGTCCTAGACCGTCGCACCGAGGGTCAAACAGGCTTGGTGGTCTATGCCGGCGATGCCCACGCGGTAACGCCTCTGACCGAGGATTCGGTGACAATCAAATCGCTAGTGCCCTCGATCAACCCCAATATGATGCCCGCGTTCGGGAGCAACACGCTCGCCGCAATCGAGACGGCTAAGGAGCTATTTGCCGACGCTGGCGCCCTCTCCGGCACCATATTTCTAGTCACTGACGGCATTGAGCGCAGAGACTTCGGCGCAATTGCCAACCTATTGTCAAATACCGGCTTCCGCCTTGCCATACTCGGGGTGGGTACAGCACAAGGCGCACCTATTCCTGCCTCTGGCGGCGACTTTCTCCGCCAGGCCAGCGGCCAGATCGTAACCCCGATCCTGGACAGTGGCGCTCTTGAGGACCTCTCGGACATGGTCAATGGACGCTATAGCGATATGCAGATCTCCGGGGCAGATCTGGACTATCTATTGGACGAAGACGCCTTCTTGGATCAAGACGAACTGAGCGACGCCGATGAGAACTTCGATATTTGGCATGAGGTGGGGCCATGGCTATTGCTGCTCGCCCTTCCCCTTAGTGCCATGATGTTCCGCCGCGGCTGGATACTCACGATCACCTTAATGCTTGGTGGCGTCAGCCTACTGACTCCTACTGCTCCAGTACAAGCGGCCGAATGGGATGACTTGTGGAAAACCAAGAATCAGCAAGGCGCCGAGGCCTTCGATGACGAAGATCCTATCGCTGCAGCCGGTCTATTTAGAGACCCAAATTGGAGGGGCGCTGCCGCCTATAAAGCGGGCGACTTTGCAGGAGCCATTCAAGCTTATAGTATAAATCCTGGCGAAGACCCAGATGCTCATTACAATCTTGGTAACGCCCTTGCGATGTCCCAGGCCTTCGAACAGGCCATCGCCGCTTATAACGTCGCGATTGCCCTGCAGCCCGACCACGAAGACGCAATCCACAACCGCGATATCGTGCAGGAATTGCTAGAGGAACAGCAGCAGGAGCAAGAAGAACAGGAACAAGAGGAAGGCGACCAAGCGCAAGAGCAGGAAGAGTCTGACGAAGAATCCGAGGAAGGCGACACTAGCGAAGAAGAACAGGAACAAGAGCAAGGCGAGCAAGAGCCTAGCGAAGAAGAAAACGAAGAAGAGATGGAGCAGGACGAATCTGATCAGCAAGAAGGCTCCGAGCAGGAACAGAACGAGGAAGAGCAGTCCGGCGAAACGCCTAATCAAAGCAACGCCGAACAAGAAAGCCAAGAATCCTTAGAGCAGTGGCTGCGCCGCATCGACGATGATCCGGGCGAATTGCTACAGCGCAAGTTCCAGTTCGAGTATCGACGTCGACAGCTGGAAAATCGTAATAACTCTCAGCCCACGGAAACGCAAATATGGTAAATCTGTTGGCATGCCTCCTTACGGTGGCTCTTACATTATTCTCATCCTTCACCCATGCGCAGCCGGTCACGGCAACGCTAGATAGGACGCAGATCGTGCGTGGCGAAACTGTCACCCTCACGATTCGTGTGGAAGGCCAGCAAGGCGGCGTACAAATGGACCTCTCTCCACTCGAGGCGAGCTTCCAGGTTGTTGCCACGCGCACGTCTAGCCAGATGCGCAGCATCAATAATTCCATGGAAGCTTGGATCGACTATAACCTGACCCTCTTCCCGCTGCATGAAGGCGACATCGATATTCCTCCCCTACTAGTCGCAGGCGAGTACACCCAGCAATTAGCCATACACGTAGACCCGAAAACGGAGACCACTATCGCTGGGCAAGACCTCTTCATGGAGGCGCTGATAAACAAAGACAGTATCTATGTCCAAGAGCAGTTGCTCTTTACCATACGTCTCTATTACACCATCAACGGCATTCGCAATCCGATCTTCACGGAACTCGAGATGCCAGACACCGTTATCCAGATGATCGGCACGCCAAATCAATACGAGAAGCTGGTCGATGGCGTGCGCTACGGCGTCTACGAAAAGCAATATGCCCTGTTCCCACAGCGCAGCGGCACTCTAACGATTCCCGACATCATGTTCCGCGGCGAAGTCACGGACGGCTCCAGTAATTATGTGTTCCGTAATCTTAATACTCGCACTATCACCTCTTATGCAGAGGGATATTCGATCGATGTAAAGGAGAAGCCAGCAGATTATCCGGCCGATGCCGTGTGGTTGCCCGCGAGCAACATCTCGATTCGCGAGACCTGGGACAATGACTTCAGCAACGTACGTGTCGGTGATGCGTTAACACGCACCATCGAGTTCGAGGCCAATGGTCTCGACGGCGCTGCATTGCCACCTATTACCTTCCCTGCCATCGCTTCTGTGAACACCTATCCAGAGCCACCGGAGATCAGTCGCTCCTATGTAGGCGGCAATATCGTAGGCGAGCGTATTCAACAGAACTCCATGGTCGTGACCGAGGTCGGTACTATTCGCGTACCTGGTGTCACACTGCCATGGTTTGATATCGACACCGAAGAGGTGAAATACGCCACTATCGAAGATACTGCAGTTCGTGTCGGCCCTGTGCGCACAACGAGTCAGGACGAGCCTATGTCACTTGGCGGTTCGTCCTTGGATGACTCCACTGGCGATTCCCCACAGAGCGCTAATGCACTACCCGAGACTCCTTTAGTTAGCGGTACTCAAACACCTCTCTGGGTTCTTGTACTCGCCGCAGCGTTAACTGCGCTGTTATTGGCATTCACCGTGCACACCGTGAACCGTCGTCGCAGCGAGACAGAGCGCGTCAATAAGGCAACGCCCGTAGGCGCGCCGATGTACCGCCAACAAATTGCACCTGAGTCCGAGAGCATTGCCTTTAAGGAGTTCGTGCAAGCTTGCTCGCAGAGTCATCTTCCAGCCTTACGCCTAGCGTTGATCGCTTGGGGACGACAGTATTTCGCAGATGCGGACCTGCACAATCTCGACGAGCTTGCACAGCGCACTGGCGACAAAGAGATCAAGGCTATTTGCATCAATATTCAACAAGCACTCTATGGTGAAAGCAGCCAAGATGCACAAAGTCTTCAGGGTGAGATTCAGCGCCTACAGGTGCTGATCACAGATCTGCGCACACAGCATAAATTGGCACAGACTAAGGCCGTCAAAGATCAGGATTACTCTCTGCCTCCGCTGTACAAGTCTTAAAATCATGCCACGCAACTCCTCTCTGGTGTACTCGACAGACAGCGGCAGAATATGCCCTGCCTGTCGGCATCCTAGCGCCCAATGCCAATGCAAGAAACGCAGCACTGCGACTCCGAGTGACGGAATCATCAGGCTGCGTCGTGAGACTAAGGGGCGTAAGGGTAAGGGAGTCACTCTAATCGACGGGCTAGGGATGGAAGCAGATGCCCTGAGCAGCTTCGCGAAAACACTTAAGAACAAGTGCGGCAGTGGCGGCACGGTCAAAGATGGCATCATCGAGATCCAAGGTGACCATCGCCAATTCCTCGCGACATTTCTCCAAGAAGCTGGATATAAAGTCAAACTAGCTGGCGGCTAAGCCTAAGTTCGAAAAGCCGGAAAATTGCGCAGCACTACACGGCGCCATGGCGAACTCAAACGAAGGCGTAGCGCTAGAATATATTCTTTCAACTCTCCGAATGACTCGTCCTGTGCATCCTGCGCATAGCTCATGCGTACGTAAAGAGCCGTAATTCTCGTCATGTCTGCCGCTATATCGGGTCGACTTTCCGCGACACGATTAGCGAAATCCAACGGCCCTTCTCCTCGTCGTCGCGATAGGCCACTGTCCGCGAGATCAACTAGCAAACGCAGATAGAGGCGAGTTGCCTGATCGCGCATATCACGCTTCCTGCCGCCCAATAAGAAGAAGGCAGCAATTATGAAGAACAGTAAAAATGAAGCGCCAAGTGCGTAGAGCAAGGTTTGTTTCGCTCTGTCCCCAAAGAACGCCTCTAGTAACTGCAACTGCAAGTCTTCGTCGTAGCTTACCACCCAGCGGTTCCAGGCATAGTCCATGGCATCCAGACGCAAGCGCAGCGTATTGAGCCATTCGGTGTTGCGAAACCGCATCATCGAGAAGCGTGAGTCGTCTAGGAAACCCGGTTGATCGCCCAGTACCGCTTGCGCGCCTTCACTGATGCGCTCGGGGGCAACGGCTCCAGTCGGGTCCATGCGCACCCAGCCCTGCCCCTCTAGCCAGATTTCGGCCCACGCGTGCGCATTGTATTGGTAGACCATCGTGTAGCCTTCGAAAGGATTAGTCTCGCCACCTTGATAGCCCACCACCACACGCGCAGGCACTCCGGCTGCCCGCATCAAATAAACGAAGGAACTCGCGTAATGTTCGCAAAAACCCTGTAGGGAATTGAACAGAAAGTCATCGATCGAGGCCTCGCCTAGCTCCGGTGGCGTTAGCGTGTAATAAAACGGCTGTTCACGGAAATAGCGCATCACGCGATTGGCGTAATCCAAGTCTCCGGATGACTGCGCACGCAAGCGCTCGGCGAGCTGATGACTGTTCGGATTGCCATCGGGTTCTGGGAGTTGCAGTGCGCGGGAACGCAATATGCCAGAGAGCTCGAGGTCCGTCTCATTCCTCAGATAGGAACGCATTTTGTAGCGATAACGCTGCGTCACCGGTTTTTCGGTGTGTAGGGTGTAATAGCGGTCTTGCCGAATATCAGAGGCATCGAAATCGGCCAGCTGTAACGCATAAATCCACGATTGTTGGGTAGGCTCAAGAATAACATCGTAGTCTACTGCACCACCCTGCATCTCGCCCTGCAGGCGATTATCAAAGCGCTCGATCATCGCATAGGATTGAAACGCGGAACCTGCCCTACGCCAGCTGCGACCATCAAAAAAATCGAGCACCAATCCGCGCCAATACATTTGATCTTGTAACGGTGCGTTGTTTTCGAAACTCACACGAAATGCGAGTTCAGCAGAGCGGCTGAGACTACTTATATTTCCAGGGCTCATCTCATCCGTCACGCCGGTCTTATTAGGGGATACCGGCACAGGCATTGTCCACAGAGGAGCAATGCGCGGCACTAGTACGAACAGCACGATGGCCAGCGGTATAGCCTGGGCAACCAGGCGCAGGGCTAACTTGCCGTTGCCCTTCAGTGAGCTGCGCTGATTGTCGCGTTGCAATGTGACTAAGGCGCCAGTAATCACTATAAAGGTTAACAAGGCATGCAGAGCCGCAAGAATAGTCTGCGAATAGATAAAGCCAACCATCGTCAGGACATAACACAAGCACACGACGATGAGCATATCGCGCCGCTGGCGCATCTCTAATAACTTAAAGACCGTGCCGAGAATGAGCAAACAGACTGCTGCATCCAAGCCCGCACCGGAGCCGCGATACTCCACCACCGTAAGCGGCAGCGCTAGGAATACGATCATTATCTTGAGGAATTTATTGGGAAAGCCCACGCGCCCGATGAATATCAAAATACGCCAAATCACGCAGGCGACGATGAGCGCACTGATCCATACAGGCAGGCGTAGCAGATGAGGCGCTACAACAAGGGCCAATGCGCCTAACATCCACCAAATGGTTAAACGAGGTATATGAGCCTGCTTATCCGTCACAAGGCCCCTCCTTGCCAGAGCGCTAGTGCCCCTAGCAACTTACCCCGATGAGCATCGCCACGCCCAAGACTAAACTCCTGGCCGGGAATGCGCAGCCCATAGTCGATGTCCTGCTGTGCCAATATCAACACCCAGTAACATAGACGTGACAGCCGTTCCTCAGATTCCATACCAGGGAACATCTCCCAATCCAGCATCAGCTGATCATCTACGGCGTCCACAAACTGCTTCACTTTCAAACCCTGGCCACGGGCAAGACTCTTCCACGCGATCTGCTTCAGGGAATCACCGGTTTGATAGGCGCGAAGGCCATGGAAGTCGTCGACGCCAGTCTTCACACTCTCGGACTTCCCAGACGTCGAACCGCCCACAAGCCCGGGGAGTGGACCCTCTTGCGGATGCGGATAGACGAGGCAGCTCATCGCGAGATCCACATGGGACCAAGCGCGCCACAGGCCCAGTGGAAAGCGAGTCTGCACGGTTAACCTAGGGGCCTTGAGTAGCCCGCGCCGCACGCTGGGCAAGAACACCTTCACACGCTCTTGCTCATTGTCCAGAACATCGGCCTGGCTCCAGATGCTGCTTGGAAAGCGTAACTCCAACATCTCATGCTCTTGATTCGACTGCCTGCTTAGCAGCACTACAAATGCCGCATCCTCGCCAGCGAAAATCGGTTCCGCGCCAACGCCACGCAGACTCAAATGCTGCAGATTGCGGAAGGTGTGCAAGATGCTCAAGATAAATAGGCTCACCATCAAGAAGGCTAGGCCGAAGGCGAGGCTCAAGACATAGTTAATTGCGGTGACAAATATGAGGATTGTCGCGGTGAGGAAAAGCAGACCCGGCCCCGTAGGCAGGATGAATATATTCTTACGATGCAGGGAAATCTCTTGAACGGCAGGCATTCTGCGCTCGAGCCAGCGCGTGACTCTAGAGGAAAACCAAGGCTTCACCGCGTCAATAGGATTCATGAGCTTCCTTAAAAGACGTCTACCTCGCTCATTAGACGGTGCGCTAGTGCGGAGCCAGTGCGTCCCTCGGCATCAGTGCTCGCGCGAAGGCGATGCTCGACTACCGCAGGCAAGATCGCTTGCACATCTTCAGGCACCGCGTGCTCGCGTCCCTCCAAGAACGCCCATGTCTTCGCCGCCCTGACCACGGCAATACTGCCGCGTGGCGAGAGCCCGAAATGAAACGCCTCACTGTCTCGAGTATGGGCAACGATGCGTTGCACATAGTCTAGCAAGAGCGGACTTAAGCTCACCCGATTCGCAGCACTGCGCATTGCAACGAGATCATCTACATTCATCATCTGGGTAATGAAATCCCCACGGTCGAACTCGGCACTACGCTCCAGCAAGGCCCGTTCAGCCTTTGGGTCAGGATAGCCGATGCCGATTCGCATTAAAAAGCGATCGAGCTGAGATTCGGGAAGCGGGAAGGTACCAGAAAGGCTCACAGGGTTCTGTGTGGCGATAACGAAGAAGGGCGATGGCAATGGCCGGGTTTCCCCTTCCACCGTTACCTGCCCCTCCTCCATGGCCTCCAGCAGTGCACTCTGGGTCTTTGGGGTGGTGCGGTTAATCTCGTCGGCAAGGATCATCTGACGGAAGATCGGACCGGGATGGAAGGTAAAGGCTCCACTTTGCTGCTCGAAGATAGAGACGCCGAGTATGTCTGCCGGTAGTAGGTCGCTAGTGAACTGAATACGATTGAAATCCAATCCAAAAACTCGCGCCAATGCATGGGCCAGAGTGGTCTTGCCCATGCCTGGGAGGTCTTCAATGAGCAAATGCCCCCCTGCAATCAAACAACATAACGCTAAGCGTATTTGCTGCTCCTTCCCCAACAACACCGTACCAATCTCGTCGACCGCCGCTTGAATCCTCTGCTGCATAAAACCCCTTAAACTTCTTATTTTCTAGGCAATGCTTGTAAAGGAAGCTTAGCCTTTGCCACCCACGGCCTTTAAGACCTTCTCACCACTCTTCTTGTTTGTCTTGTTTACTTTGCTTACCTTTTTAGCGGCATCATTGCGACTATCTTCAAGTTTTTTCAAATATTTAGCATCGACATCGCCAGTAATATATTTACCATCGAAGACCGAGCACTCGAACTTTGTGATCTCCGGATTGCCCTCGGAAGAGGCCGCGATAAGATCGCTAAGATCTTGGAAAATCAACCAATCCGCGCCAATCAAGGTCTCAACTTCCTCGTCTGTGCGGCCGTGGGCGATCAGCTCGCTCGCCGAGGGCATGTCGATACCGTAGACGTTAGGATACCTTACCGCAGGTGCGGCCGAGGCGAAATACACTTTCTTTGCACCCGCATCCCGTGCCATCTGGATAATTTGCTTACAAGTGGTGCCCCGCACGATCGAATCATCGACAAGCAGGACATTCTTGCCACGGAATTCGAGCTCGATGGCATTGAGTTTTTGACGTACCGATTTCTTGCGCTGGCTCTGGCCTGGCATGATAAAGGTGCGTCCGATGTAGCGATTCTTTACGAAGCCCTCGCGATATTTCACGCCTAGACGGTTGGCCAGCTCTAGCGCCGAAGTTCGGGAAGTATCGGGAATGGGGATGACCACGTCGATATCGTGTTCTGGGCGCAGGCGCTTGACCTTGTCTGCCAATTTCTCGCCCATGCGCAGCCGTGCCTTGTAAACCGAGATCCCATCCATCAAGGAATCAGGGCGAGCGAAATACACATGCTCGAAGATACAGGGCGTGTATTCCGCGGGACCAGCACAGACACGGGTATGAATCTGCCCTTTCACGTCGATATAGACCGCCTCACCCGGTGCCACATCGCGCACGATCTGGAAGCCTTGTGAATCTAACGCTACGCTTTCAGAGGCCAGCATATACTCGGTGAAACCGCTGCGCTCGCGCTTGCCGAATACAAGAGGACGAATACCGTTGCGATCGCGGAAACCGACGATGCCGTAGCCACCTAGCATGACAAGTGCCGCATAGCCGCCCTTACAGCGCCGATGCACGCCGCGCACCGCTGTAAAGACGTCCTCGGCCGTAGGCTGCATCTTCGCGAGCATTTGCAGCTCATGGGCAAATACGTTGAGGAGCACTTCAGAATCAGAATCTGTGTTGATATGGCGCAGGTCTTCTTTAAACAAGTCACGGCTAAGCTCTGCTGAATTAGTCAGATTGCCGTTGTGCGCGAGACTCAAGCCATAGGGCGAGTTCACATAGAAGGGTTGCGCAAGCGCAGGGCTGGAACTGCCCGCAGTGGGATAGCGTACGTGGCCTATGCCCATCTTACCCGCCAGCCTTTCCATGTGCCTTGTACGGAATACGTCCTTCACTAAACCGTTATCTTTCCTGAGATTTAGCTTTCCGCCATCGCTGGTTGCGATACCCGCAGCATCCTGCCCGCGGTGTTGCAACACCGTCAATGTGTCATACAAACAAACAGCAACATCTGATTTGCCAACGACACCCACTAAACCGCACATTCAATACACTCCAATAATTAAGAACAAGGAACCGCCCCAACACACGCGAATATCACAAAGGCGGTGACGTAACATCCGTAAAATCACTTACATCCGTAACGTACATTCGCGTTAATTCAAGTAAATCAATGCCATATGGGATGAATTTAGATTCAATCCACCATGGCTCGGTCGCGAAAAAACTCGCGCCGAAATACACAAAAACCATCAGTATGACAACGCCACGGGCGATGCCAAACACTCCACCTAGGAGGCGGTCGGTTAACTTCAATCCTGAAATACTAATAAGCTTGGCGACCAAGTGATTGACCACTGCGCCAACGATCAAGGTCACGATGAATAAGACTGCGAATGCAAATACCTTCTGCATAGGCTCGCTGGCGATCCAAGAACCTAACAGCGGCGCGAGATCGGGGCTGTAGACCCGTGCGATTAACAGCGCTGCAATCCAAGCCAGCAAGGACAGCACTTCTCGTACGAAGCCTCGCCATAGGCCAAACATGCAGGAAATGCCCGTTACCATCAAAATGGAGACATCTACCCAATCCAATTGCATTATTGCCCTCTGACTTGTGTTTTGCGCTTAGGCCGCCCTGCGGGCAAGCTGCTAAAGCTCTTCGATTTCGTAGCGTACAACGATGCCAGCTAACTGGAACTGTTGCTGCAATTGTTGTTGCAACTGCTGTACGGCCGCGCGGTCCACTCCGGGCCCAACAAAGACGGCGACTAGCGGTCCCTGAGAGGACTCTAGCACTCTGGTATAGGCGCGATGACCAGCGTTGCTCAGTCGCTCAACAAGATTGCGCGCATTGCTCTCACTGGAGAATGAAGCTAGGCGCACACTCCAACCCTCCGGCAAGCCGTCTGCATCTAGTCTTGGGGCGCTATCGCTGCTTGCAGTTTCGCTCTGTGCGGAATCAAGTCCAAGCGAGGCGATAATATCGTCGATGCTCATGGGAGCAGTGTCATCATCTGCGGCCGCGGGGGGCTCTACTGGATCGGTATTCTGATTGCTGGCCACTGAGTCAGGGGTTACTGGATCTGGCTCTGCGGAGTCCTGCGCTGCGGGCTCTTCGACTGCCTGCGTTACGACTGAGGCTGGTTCACTATCTGCGACTATCACAGGACGCTCGGGAATTATGCGAGGCGGTGTGGGGAAAGGTGTGGGCTCTGGGATACGGCTCTCGATTGGCAGCTCATAGCTCCCCTGCCCGTCAAACAACACCGGTAATAAGATCACTGCAGCGATTACGATAACCGCGATACCGACGACTCGTTGTTTAGTGCTCTGGTCCAAACCAGTCCCGCCCTCTTTGACGACAACCACTGCCTGTTTAGCGATGGTTTGTCTAACGTGTGCGCTCTTGTGCGACAAGACTCAATGTGTCTGCCACTGTTACAAACGAGCCTGTTGCTAGGATTAAATCGTCTGCACTTGCATCGGCACAGACCCCTGCGTAGGCAGCCGCGATACTGGTGAATGGGCCACTCGTGGTGGCGCCATTATGACGCAGAATCTCGTGTAGTTGTTCTGCGTTCAGACAACGCGGCTCAGAGAATGCGGCAATATACCAAATGTCGACGACAGATTCTAAGGCTGCGTAGAAACCTGCGTGATCTTTATCATTCATCATCGCCAAGACGACGCGAATTTTACCCTGAATTTCACCTCGCGCCCTAGCTCTATGCAGCTTCTGTGCGAGTAAATTAGCTGCATGTGGATTGTGCGCGACATCCACACGGAGAGTCAGCCCGTTGCGGGCATCTTTTAATTCCTGGTAACGTCCTTCTATCTTGGGGTGCCTAAGACCTTCTTCAAGTTGCGCGAGCGATACCTGCACAGGAAGATGCTGCAAGGCCTCTACTACCGTGGCGGCATTGAGCAAGTCTAAGCCGGGCATTGGCAGTGCACCGTGGCGCAATTGTTGACCCGCCGCATCCTTATGCCACCAATCCCAGGAATCAGCGCCCTCTTGGAAACCGTAGTCCTGTCCTTGGTAGACCATAGCGGCGCCTATACGGGCCGCCTCGTCTCGTAGACTCTGCGGAGGATCTAGGTCACCACAGATCGCCGGCACGCCAGCGCGCAGAATACCGGCCTTCTCGATGGCAATCAGCTCCCGAGTGTCCCCCAACCAGTCCTGATGATCCAAGCCGATACTGGTAATGATGGACAGGTCCGGATCGACCATATTTACCGCGTCGAGACGACCGCCTAGGCCTATCTCCAGAATCGCCACGTCGAGCCTAGCTTCCTCGAGAAGGAGCAAACCCACGAGGGTGCTGTATTCGAAATAAGTAATCGAGATATCGCCGCGCGCCGCATCGATCTTCGCGAACCCCGCACAGAGTGCCTCATCGGAGACTGCCTCTTGCGCGATACTGACGCGCTCGTTGTAACGCAGAATATGTGGAGATGTGTAAGTCCCGACCCGGTAACCCGCTGCGCTAAGAACAGAGGCCAGCATTGCCACCGTGGAACCCTTGCCATTGGTGCCCGCTACGGTGATTACTATGGGTGCGGGACGACTCAGCCCAAGCCGAGCCGACACCTCACGAACGCGGTGCAGGCCAAGCTCGATCTCTGTAGGATGGAGGGCTTGTATTCTTTCCAACCAAGCTGACAGATTCATTTAAATGACCCTGCCACCACGTTGATTTAAAAAGGATTTCAATCGATCGCCTTGCCGCCTTGCGGCGGCTAAATACAGATACAGCTGCTTATAGATGCATCAGCTTAGAGAGCAAAGAGGATACGCGGCCGCGAATGTCCTTACGATGCACGATCATATCGATAGCGCCATGCTCGAGTAGGAACTCGCTGCGCTGGAAACCTTCGGGAAGTTTTACCCTTACTGTCTGGCGAATGACGTCTGGGCCAGTGAAACCAACCAACGCATTGGGCTCTGCGATGTTGATATCGCCAAGCATGGCCAAGCTAGCGGATACGCCACCATAGACTGGGTCTACCAAAACGGAGATATAGGGCAATCCATGCTCACGCAGGCGCGCAATGGCAGCCGAGGTCTTGGCCATCTGCATCAGGGAGATCAGGGCCTCTTGCATACGCGCCCCGCCACTTGTTGAGAAACACACCAGTGGCAGACGATTCTCGATACAGGTATTCACAGCCTGAGTGAACTTCTCACCAACCACGGCGCCCATAGAGCCGCCGATAAAGCCGAACTCGAAGGCTGCCACTACCAACTCTACCGAATTGACGGTGCCTTGCACGACGATCAAGGCGTCTTTCTCGCCAGTGCTCTTCTGCGCGGCCGAGAGACGGTCTTTGTACTTCTTCAGATCTTTAAATTTGAGTAGATCCACTGGCTCCATGTCGGCATTGAGCTCAACCTGCCCTTCTGGATCGAGGAATAGCTCGAGACGGCGGCGCGCAGTGATACGAAGGTGGTGGTCGCACTTTGGACACACCTCGAGATTGCGTTCAAGATCAGGCCTGTAGAGAACTGCTTCGCAACGCGGGCATTTCTTCCATAGCCCTTCGGGCACACTCGTGCGTTGCTTGCCGTCAACGCCCGGCGTGCCTGGCTTGCTAGACGTGCTATTACTGCGAATCGAAGGGAGGATTTTATTAATCCAGCTCATAAAAGGTTCCCGTAAATACTGTTGTTTTGATGAATGCGCTAATCAGAGCGCGTCTATTGCGCTGCGAATCTCGCCAATAACACCAACTGTTGCGACTAGTTGGGCACTCGAATAGCTCATATCTGCCTGCAAGTGGCCTATTTTGTCTACTATCGCGCTTCCTACTATAACACCGTCGCTTATAGCTGCCATGTTCCGCGCAGACTCTGCATCCTTAATGCCGAAGCCAACGATGATCGGCAGCTCGGTGAGAGTGCGCAAATGATCGATTTTCGCGCGGATCTCTCCTTTGTCGGAGATGACCGCACCTGTTACGCCCTTCAAGGAGACATAGTAGAGATAACCACTAGTATGTTTAAAGATCGAATCTAGGCGTGCCTCGTTCGTGGTAGGCGCCACTAGGAATACAGTGTCCAAGCCCTTAGCGTGTGCGGCTGCGTAAAACTCTTCGCACTCAGCCGTGGGCAAATCAACGATTAGCAGGCCATCTGCACCGGCCGCGCTAACTTCGCTAGCAAAGGCCTCATAACCCATAGTCTCAATAGGGTTTAGGTATCCCATCAGCAGTATAGGCGTGTCTTTATCCTGTTGACGAAACTCTCGCACCATCGCGAAGATGTGCTTAAGAGTAGTGCCAGCGCGCAAAGCCCGCTCGGCGCCCAGCTGAATCACGGGGCCATCCGAGGACGGGTCACTAAAGGGCATGCCCAGCTCAATGATGTCCGCGCCATTAGCCACTAAGGCGTGCATGAGCGGTACCGTCAGTTCCAGACCGGGATCTCCCGCGACAATATAGGGAATCAGGACTTTCTTGCCCTGCGCTTGTTTAGACGCAATAGTCTCGCTTATACGACTCATGAATTTCCAGCTCGCTACCCAGTGTTATATTTTAATGCCGTCGATTTCGGCGACGGTGTGGATGTCCTTATCGCCTCGGCCAGAAAGATTGACGATGATAATCTGCTCCGGGGACATAGTGGCAGCCAGCTTGCCTGCATAGGCAATCGCGTGGCTGGACTCTAGAGCGGGAATAATCCCCTCCATGCGCGTGCAGTCACGGAACGCGGTCAGGGCTTCGGTATCGGTGGCATCCACGTAATGTACGCGCCCGATATCCTTCAGCCACGAATGCTCTGGCCCTACCCCGGGATAATCCAAGCCTGCTGAGACCGAGTGGGTCTCTAGAATCTGGCCTGCATCATCGCTCATCAAATAAGTTCGATTGCCGTGCAAGACGCCAGGGCGCCCAGCGCTAAGAGGCGCCGCGTGCCGGCCTGTCTCGACTCCATCGCCGCCGGCTTCTACGCCGTACATGGCCACATCGCTGTCACGCAGGAACGGATGGAACAGGCCTATGGCATTGGAGCCTCCGCCTACACAGGCGACTAAGGCGTCGGGAAGACGGCCTAATTGCTCCAATGACTGGGCGCGGGCCTCGCGGCCGATGACGGACTGGAAGTCACGCACCATGCGCGGATAAGGGCTAGGACCGGCAACGGTGCCGATGATGTAATAGGTATTGTCGACGTTCGTCGCCCAGTCTCGTAGCGCCTCGTTAAGAGCATCTTTAAGAGTGCGTGACCCAGACTCCACGGAGATTACATTGGCCCCGAGTAATTTCATGCGGAAGACATTCGCGGACTGTCGCTGAATGTCCTCTGCGCCCATATAGACGTCGCATTGCAGGCCTAGCCGCGCGGCAATAGTCGCACTCGCTACGCCGTGTTGACCGGCACCAGTCTCGGCGATGATGCGGGGCTTGCCCATGAACTTCGCTAGTAAGGCTTGGCCGATCGTGTTGTTAATCTTGTGCGCACCGGTGTGGTTGAGGTCTTCGCGCTTGAGCATGATCTTCGCGCCGCCATAATGCTTGGTGAGGCGCTCGGCGAAGTACAACGGAGAGGGTCTGCCAACATAGTGCTTGAGGTCATGGTCGAATTCGGCCCAGAACTTAGGGTCTTCCGCCATGCGAGTATAGACTTGGTCTAGTTCCTCGACGGCTGCTATGAGTGTCTCACCCACAAAGACACCACCATAGCGCCCGAAATGGCCTTGCTTATCAGGACCGCTAAATTGGTCGTTTGGCTGCTCTGCTTCGCGACTGCCGAGCTCGTTCACGCGATTCAATTCAGACACTATTCACCTCATTAAGAAAAGCTTGCATGCGCTCGGAGCTCTTGCGACCCGGCGCGGACTCTACCCCACTACTTACGTCTACCGCGTAAGGCTGGACTTGCCTAATCGCTGCGGCCACATTCTGGGCGTCGAGTCCTCCCGCTAAAACAATACGCTGCTGCGTTGCGCCAACCGCTCGGGCGGCGACTTCCCAATCGAAACTCATCCCAGTACCGCCCGCGGACCGCTTATCAAAACTGTCGAGGAGAATAGCGGAACTCGTTGTAAACCTTGATATTTCTCGCTCTATATCGAGACCTTCGCACACCCTGATCGCCTTCATATAGGGCAAACCAAAGGAGGCGCAAAACTGGGGAGTCTCATCGCCATGAAATTGCAGGCAATCTAAGTGCAACTGTTTTAGGACGGTCTCGACTTGTGCCTCTGTTGGATTCACAAACAAGCCTACCGCACTGACGAAAGTAGGCAGAGCCTGGCGAATGGAGACAGCAGTCTCAATGCTCAGCGCACGCTTACTGCGCGGATAAAACACCAGACCTATCGCATCGGCGCCAAGGCTGCCGGCGACAATGGCTTCCTCAACATTGGTTAGTCCACAGATCTTAACTCGGGTTCGCAGCATTGTTTTGACCGGCGCTTTCAAAAGGGAGCGATTCTAGCAAAAATTTCAGGGCTTTACCTATGGAAAAGGCTGTAAAAATCCCGGCCCTAATGCCCCCTGTTCGAGACCGGCACTCACAGGATAGTCGACTGCCACAAGATACAAACCGTGGGGGCTTGCGGTCATAGCCGCAGCGGCTCTATCGCGCCCTTCGAGCAATTGTCTTGCCCAGCTCGGGTCGCGCTTGCCGGCGCCTATCTCCAGCAGCGTTCCGGCGATGTTGCGCACCATATGCTGCAGGAAGGCATTCGCCTGAATATCCAAAACGATATAGCGATGATGTCGCAACACGCGCAGATGCATAACATTGCGAAAGGGTGTGCGAGATTGACAACCTGCGGCACGGAACGCGCTGAAATCGCGCTCGCCCAATAAGTGCTGCCCCGCCTCGTGCATCGCCTCGATATTCAGCTTCAAACGAGTATGAGTTAGGCGCTTCGCCATAATGGCAGACTCGACTTCACTATCATCGATCACATAGAGATAGCGACGTGACTGCGCCGTAAAGCGCGCATGAAAATCCGGAGCGACACTTCGGGCCCATGTAATTCGCACCGAGGGGGGTAATAAGCTATTGCTTCCGCGCACCCAAGCCTTGATGCCTCGGTCTACGGCGCAATCAAAATGGATAACCTGACCGGTGGCATGCACGCCAGTATCGGTGCGCCCGGCGCAGACTAATTCGATGGGGTGATCGGCGATCTTGGCGAGCGCCCTCTCCACTGCACCTTGTACAGTTGGGAGCTGAGGGTCGCCCTGGCGTTGCCAGCCGTGAAACGCCGCACCGTCATACTCGACGCCTAGGGCGACACGACACGGCTTGTTGCTTTCGTTTGTCAAATCAAACTCTTACAGAAGATAATTAGGGCGAATTTATAACTTGCTGAGCAATTCAGTAGCGTCTTTGATTTGCTCTTCATTGCCTTCCTTCTGCACTTCTTCGAGGATTTCACGAGCGCCGTCGTGATCGCCCATTTCGAAATACGCGCGAGCGAGATCGAGCTTAGTCGCCGCTTCGTCAGCGTCGGATAGGAAATCGAAATCGTCGTCATCGGAGTCGTCATTCTCTCCTCCAGCGTCGTTCGCGGGCTCTATTGTGTCATCCACGAACTGCAAATCATCGAAGGGACTTTCCGCTTCAGGCTTTGGCTGAACTTCTGGCTGAGCGTCTGGCTCGAGCACCTCCACTTCCTCATCCACGGCAATATCGAAGCTGTTGTCGTCGAAAACAAAATCAGCCTCTTCTTCCTCGTCGTCATCAAGGAACTCAATCTCCGCATCTTCATCATCGACTTCGAACTCGATCTCAGGCACGTCGGCTTCTGCGACTACGCTTTCCTCGACTTCAATATCGGGTATTTCTATTTCCTCAACTTCCATCTCGGGCGCCGCGGCCTCTGCAACCGGGCTACTCCCAGCGTTCGTGTCTTCTTCGGTCTCGTCATCTATGACTGCGAAATCGAAGTCCACTTCGTGCTCAGGGTCGGTTTCCACCTCAAGTACCGTCTCTTCGACTGCGGCTGCGCCTGTCTCTTGCTCAGGCTCATCGATAGAAAACTCGAATTCGATGGCGTTATCGTCAGCTTCCAACTCAACAGGCTCTGTCTCTGCTGGCTCAGACTCTGCTGCGCTCTCCTCGATCTCGAAACTGATCGTTTCTTCGTCGTCATCGGAAAGATCAAACGCGGCATCCAGATCTGGACTGTCGTCTTCGGACTCGTCAAAGTCTTCAATAATTGCGCCCGGCTCTGGGGAAGCGAAGCTTATTTCGGCATCTTCGTCTTCATCCGCTTCTAGTGCCTGGGTGGCGCCCTCTTCGCTTGTAGTTGGCTCGTCTTCGTCAGGAGCAAACTCGAAATCGATATCATCGTCTGCTTCGTCGTCGAAGCTAATCTCGATCTCATCCTCAGGCTTACCGGCCAAGACTTTACTATCATCAACTTCTGCACTGGCCTCTAGGTCCAGCGCCAGCTCCATATCATCAAGCTCATTGAGCTCTTCGAAGAAGTCTTCTTCACCCTCTTCCAATATCTCACTATCGGTCTCGCTGGCTAGCTGCGAGCGCAATGTCGCGATGCGCGCCTCGACATTGGGCTTGCCCATGTCGCGAATCTCAGTTTCCTGCAGCTTGAAGCCAACCGCGTCCTGCTTGGCGACAAACACCTCAAGGAGCTTCATACGCAGGTCTACACGATCAGGCTCTGCCACTATCGCATCACGCAGCTTCGCCTCAGCCTCGTCGAAGCGCTCATAGGCGATAAGGGCTTCCACTTCCTCTAGCGTATCAACCGGCTCTTGAGTGTCAGCGGAAGTAGCCGCAGCTGCAGCCAACGCAGCAGTAGCTTGGCCAACTCCGACCTCTGCCTGGGCTTGTTCTTCGTCTTCATCGTCAAAATTAATGTCGTCAGAGAGCGCCGCATCGGCCGAGCCGGCGATGTCTAGGATCTCGTCCATCTCTTCATCGGACAGGTCGGCGCTAATAGAGGAGTCGCCGTCAGGAATCTCTTTATCGTCCTCGGGCTGCTCGTTCGCGCTATCGTCGTCTGCACCCACTTCCATGCCGTCGATGCCAGCCAGTGCAGCTTGGTCTGCAGCGCGATTGCGGCGCAGTAGCACGAACACGAGCATCACTATGATCAGACCAATCAGCGCGATCAAGGCATAGGTGTTCGCAACCAAGGTGTCGAGAATTTGCTGAACTAGGGTTTTCTCCGGCGCCATCGTAATGACAGTTGGAGGATCCACAGGCTCAGGTTCTGCAGCGGCGGCCTCCTCAAGCGCTTGCTGGAGCTGCGCTAATTCGAGGTCACGTAGACGGATGATCTCTTGCGCAGAGTTTATCTGTTCTTCCAACAGACCAAGGCGGGCAGTTAGCTCGGCATTGACTCGCGCCGCACGATCGGCCTCTTCGCGTTGTACCGCGAGGGCATCCTCAAGACTGGCGATACGCGCATCGAGCTCTGCACTTTGCGCAGCGCTGGCGGACGAGGCGTCGCTTGGTTCGGCATTGTCTACGCTGACCACGCTCAACTCGCCTCGTGCCGGTGCTGCAGCGGCAGTGCTCTGGGGCTGAGCGGTCACTGGCTGTGCGGCTAAAGGCACGTTGCGGCGGTTATCGAACAGTTGATTCTGGCGAGCCACTTCACTCATGGCCTCACGTGCACTGAGGGTGCGGATCTGCTCTAAAGTCGGCACTCGCAATACTTGACCGCGACGCACCATATTGATGTTGTCAGCGATGAAGGCCTCACGATTCAGACTCTGCAGCGCCAGCATTGTCTGCTGTACGGAGACAGAGCTATCAGGGCGGATCTGTAGAGCGATATCCCACAGGGTGTCCTGAGTACCGATGCTGATCGTCTCGCTGGTATTGGCATTACGTGGGGCGGCACTCGGTGCTGGAGCTGGCTCTGGGGCCGCAACTGGCACTGGGGGCTCGACCGCAGGCTCTTCGACTGGCGCCGGCGTTGCGACAACAACAGGTTCTTCAACCTCAGGCTCCGCAGGGGCAGCGAGGCGCGCCGGCGCAGTGGATCCAGAACTAGAAGATTGAGCTGCAACTTGCTGATTTTGAGAAACTTGCTGGTCCGCAGCAATCGCTTGCACTGGCTGCTGAATTGGCGCAGCACTACCCGTAGCCGCAAAGGCAGGCAGGTCTAATAACAGCGTGTGTTCGCTGAGCAAACGACCGCTCGGCCAGCGCGTCTCAAGCACGAAACTCAGATAGGGTTCACGTACCGCTTCAAGGGTGCTGAGCTGAACAAAGGTATTGGCACCGCGAGACTGAACATTGAATTCGATAGAATTAAGAAAGGATTCACGCTCAATGGAGAAACGCGCGAAATCGCTCTCGTCAGCAATCTGCACACTGATTTGTTCAGGACGCACATCGCCGAGTTGCAGCAGCGCAATTTGAGCATTGAGGGGTTGGTTCAGGGCAGAATCGAGAACGATCTCACCGAGCCCAAGGGCCTTAGCGTGAGCAGCAGCAAACAGCACTACCGAGGTGAACACCACCACGAGCTTTCTAACCATATTCCATTCCTTCTTAATGGCTTAAACCGCTGTCATGCGCTGGCACGGGAAGGGCTTGATGTGGTTTCACAAGAGTTTGCAGCCTTAACGCCACAAACTCTTGCGAAATACTATTCAATTACGTGCGCAAGTATTCATTATAAATAGTCTTTTATCAACACTTCGGCTATCTGCACAGAGTTCAATGCAGCACCTTTTCGCACGTTATCTGACACAATCCACAAATTTAACCCATTAGGATGAGAAATATCTTCGCGAATTCGTCCGACAAAGACGCCATCCTTCCCTGCCGATTCGGTCACTGCAGTCGGATATCCACCATCTTTGCGCTCATCCATAAGAACAACGCCAGGTGCATCGGCTAATAAGGCACGGACCTCTTCAACCGTAATATGGTCACGAGTCTCGATGTGGACCGCCTCGGAATGAGAATAGAATACCGGTACGCGTACACAAGTAGGATTCACTTGAATGCTCTCGTCAGCGAAGATCTTCTTGGTCTCCCAGACCATTTTCATCTCTTCTTTGGTATAGCCATTTTCTAGAAACACGTCAATCTGTGGCAGAACATTGAAGGCGATCTGCTTTGGGTAGACGCTGGCAACAGGCGTACGCCCATTAAGCAGATCCGCAGTTTGCTTCGCCAACTCCTCGATCGCTTCCTTGCCAGTACCCGACACGGCTTGATAGGTAGCGACGTTGATGCGCTCTATGCCTACCTTGTCACGAATCGGCTTGAGCGCGACAAGCATCTGAATGGTCGAACAATTAGGGTTGGCTATGATGTTACGAGCCGTGTAGCCAGCGATTGCCTCTGGATTCACCTCTGGCACGACCAAAGGAATATCATCGTCGTAGCGGAAATGGGAGGTATTGTCGATGACGATACATCCTGCCTTACCGGCCTTCTCCGCATACTCTGCGGAAATATTACCGCCCGCCGAGAACAGGCCAATCTGGACCTGACTGAAGTCGAAATCGGCTAGGTTCTGCACTGTCACTGGCTTACCGCGAAACATGACTTTGGTGCCGGCTGAGCGCTCGCTGGCCAGCGGAAATAGCTGGCCCACGGGAAATTTGCGCTCTTCGAGAATACTGATCAGGGTTTCCCCGACCGCTCCAGTTGCCCCAACCACTGCCACATTATAAGTCTTCATCGCTTCCTTCCTGTCTGCCCTGTGGGCAGTTTGATTCGTTCAATAAGTTTGCGAGACGCGTCGCGCCCCGCCTTAGCTCAACCCTGTACACCGAAATACCATGGTGAAGTGTTGCGCCAGTTTTGTTCGAATGCCTTGATCTTATCTGCATCCTGCAAGGTTAGGCCAATATCGTCCAAACCGTTTATCAAGCAATCTTTACGGAAGGCATCCACGTTGAATGGGATACGCTCGCCGTCTGACAATTCAATCTGCTGCGCCTCAAGGTCAGCGGTCAGGCTAAAGCCTTCTTGCGCCTCTACTTTCGCGAACAATCTATCGATAATTTCTTTATCTAAAACAATGGGTAATATTCCATTCTTAAAGCAATTATTAAAGAAAATATCGGCATAACTAGGCGCAAGAATGATGCGAAAACCGTAGTCATCCAACGCCCAAGGCGCGTGCTCTCGGCTCGAACCGCAACCGAAGTTCTCACGGGCCAGCAGCACCGATGCGCCCTTATAGCGCGGCTGATTCAATACGAAATCCGTATTCAAGGGACGCTGACTATTGTCGCGTCCCGGCTCACCCTTATCCATATAGCGGTGTTCGTCGAACAGGTTCACACCGAAGCCACTACGCTTAATCGATTTCAGGAACTGTTTAGGGATAATGAAATCGGTATCGACGTTGCTACGATCCAGAGGCATCACCAGCCCAGACTCTTTAGTAAATTTTCTCATAATTCACGCTCTTTATTCAGCATATTCAATTAGTTAAGCACGACTCTTAGACTATCTATCCAAGGTCAATAGCATGTCCCGTACGTCAACGAAATGGCCGTTGATCGCCGCTGCTGCTGCCATAGCCGGACTCACCAGGTGGGTACGCCCACCAAAGCCCTGCCGGCCTTCAAAATTGCGATTCGAGGTGGACGCACAATGCTTGCCCGCACCGAGTTGATCCGCGTTCATGGCCAAGCACATAGAACAGCCAGGCTCACGCCACTCAAGCCCTGCCTCGATGAAAATCTTGTCTAGGCCCTCTGCCTCTGCCTGCTTCTTCACCAGACCCGAGCCAGGGACAACCAGTGCCATCTCGATGGTAGAGGCAACCTTGTGCCCTTTCACCACGGCCGCAGCGGCGCGCAGATCCTCGATACGAGAGTTAGTGCAAGACCCGATAAAGATGCAGTCTAGCTTTATGTCCGTGATCTTCATGCCCGGGGTCAAACCCATGTACTTCAACGCCTGGCGCATATTGTCGCGGCGGCTTGGGCTGCTCTGCTGCTCCGGATCTGGAATCTCACCGGTAATCGGGGCCACCATCTCTGGGGAGGTTCCCCATGTGACCTGCGGAATGATCTCCGCTGCATCGATCACGACGACGCGATCGAACTGTGCCGTATCATCGCTGACCATCTCGCGCCATGCCGTGCAGGCCTTCTCCCACATCTCGCCCTTAGGAGCGAAGGGACGGCCTTTGATGTAATCCAGAGTGGTCTGATCGACCGCGATCAGGCCAGCGCGTGCGCCCGCCTCGATAGCCATATTGCAGACCGTCATGCGCCCTTCGATGCTCAGGGAGCGAATAGCCTCGCCTCCGAACTCGATGGTATAGCCCGTGCCACCGGCAGTGCCGATCTCACCGATGATGGCCAGTACGATGTCCTTCGCCGTAACGCCGGGGTTCAGGCGTCCGTCTACGCGAATCAGCATATTCTTCATCTTGGTCTGCATCAGACACTGCGTGGCCATCACGTGCTCGACCTCTGAGGTGCCGATACCGTGTGCCAAGGCCCCTAGTGCGCCATGAGTCGATGTATGGGAGTCGCCACAGACGATGGTCATGCCCGGCAGCGTAGCGCCCTGCTCTGGCCCTACGACGTGCACAATGCCCTGGCGCTCGTCATTCATGTCGAGCTCGAAAATACCGAACTCTCGGCAATTCTCGTCAAGTGTTGTCACCTGAATACGAGAGATTGGGTCGCGGATGCCTTCCAAGCCCTGGCGGCGCTCTTCACGCGTGGTCGGAATATTGTGATCCGGTGTCGCGAAATTAGCGTCTGCGCGCCATGGTCGACGTCCCGCCAAACGCAGGCCCTCGAAGGCCTGTGGAGAGGTAACCTCATGAATCAACTGCCGATCGATATAGATCAGTGCAGTGCCATCTTCACGCTGCGTCACTAGGTGAGAATCCCAAAGTTTGTCGTATAAAGTTTTGCCAGTCATGTAAACACCCTAAAGCTGTCACGATTGAAGTAAGAGGAGGATACGCGCCCTCCACTCATAACCAAAATGAAACTATTTTATTCTTTATATAGAAATTAGTAATAGGCAAGACGCCTATTTGAGAATTGGCGTGCTCGTCGTCACGTTCAAATTCTGCGCTCTATGGCGCAGTAAATGATCCATCAGCACGATTGCCAGCATTGCCTCGGCGATTGGAGTCGCCCGGATGCCAACACATGGGTCGTGTCGCCCAGTGGTAATAACCTCGGTCGGCTCACCATGCACATCGATAGAGCGGCCCGGAATACGTAGGCTCGAGGTAGGCTTCAGCGCGATGCTCGCGAGAATATCTTGCCCCGAGGCAATGCCACCCAGAACGCCACCGGCATTATTGCTTAGAAAGCCTTCAGGCGTAATTTCGTCGCGATGCTCGGTGCCCTTCTGTTCGACACAGGCAAAGCCTGCACCGATCTCGACCCCCTTGACCGCGTTAATGCTCATCAGTGCGTGAGCGATATCGGCATCGAGGCGGTCGAAAACTGGCTCGCCCAGCCCGACGGGTACACCCGAGGCCACCACATTGATGCGAGCACCGATGGAGTTGCCCTCTTTGCTCAAGGCCGCCATATAGCGCTCCATCTCCTCTACCTTGCCCGCATCGGGACAGAAAAAGGGATTGCGATGGACTTCATCCCAATCGAAGTTCTCGATCTTAATGGGACCTAGCTGGCTCATATAGCCGCGAATCTGCACGCCGTGTGTCTCGAGCAGGTATTTCTTTGCAATCGAACCTGCGGCAACGCGCATTGCAGTTTCACGCGCTGAGGAGCGCCCGCCACCACGGTAATCGCGCACGCCGTATTTCTGGTGATAGGTGTAGTCCGCGTGTGCAGGGCGGAACTGGTCCTTAATCTTGCTGTAGTCCTTGGAGCGCTGATCTGTGTTCTCGATCATCAGCCCGATGGGCGTGCCGGTAGTGCGCCCCTCGAACACGCCGGACAATATCTTGATGGCATCGGCTTCTTGGCGCTGTGTGGTAAAGCGCGAAGTGCCCGGCTTACGCAGATCTAGGTCGCGCTGCAGGTCCTCTTCACTGATTGCCAATCCGGGTGGACAGCCATCCACCACACAGCCCAACGCTGGGCCATGGCTTTCGCCAAAGCTGGTCACTGTGAAGAGCTTGCCAATCGTGTTTCCGGACATGCATCACCTACTTGTGTATGTACTGGTCGATAATCGCCCTTACGGTATGCGGGCTAGTTCTAAAAGCGTATAAAAGGCGCGAAATTGTACACTATCACGAGCAATCTTACGAATAGCCAAACGCCAACTTATAACGCCAACATGGCCTTGGCATCGCGCAGTTGCTGTGCTGTGAGTGCGAAGATGCCCTCTCCGCCATTGTCGAACTCCAACCACAGGAAGGGCATATCCGGCAGGCGCTCGCTTAAGGCCTCATGGGAATAACCAACCTCCATGATGAGCACTCCGTCCTCGCGGAGGTAGTCAGCCGCCTGACGCAGAATTTGCAGAGGAATCGCCAGCCCCTCCTCATCCGAATAAAGCCCTAGTACTGGCTCGTGGGCATACTCCGGCGGCAAGTCGTCGATCTCGCTCTGGGACACATAGGGCGGATTACAAAGAATCAGCGAGTAAGCCCCCTGCAGACTAGCGAAGAGGTCCGACTCGATGACCTGAACTCGAGCCTGCAGTGCATGCCGCTCAACATTCTCTCGCGCTAGACTCAGAGCATGGGACGAAATATCCGCTAGATCGACCTGTGCTTGCTCGAAGGCCAGTGCAGTCGCGATACCGATACAGCCACTGCCGGTGCACAAGTCTAGAATGCGCTGTGGAGCCTCTGTAAGCAGGGGCTCGAAGCGCTGTGCGATCAACTCTGCAAGTGGCGAGCGTGGGATCAAGACCCGTTCATCAACCTTGAATGGCAGGCCAGCAAACCAGGCTTCCTGCACCAGATAGGCGACCGGAACGCGCTCCTCGATGCGACGCGTGAGTAACTCGTCCAAGCGCTTGCTCTGCGTAGTACTAAGCTCGTGGCTCATCTGCGCCTCGTCCGCATCGAAAGGAACTCCGAGCACGGTGAACACCAAATATACGGCCTCATCCCAAGGATTGTCGGTGCCATGACCGTAAAATAGATCGGCCGCCTCTAATTGTTCACTGACGCGACTGACGCATTGCGCCAGAGTCTCCGCCTTACTATTACTCACTCAAACCTCCTCAGGCGAGGTACAACGTGGGCTTGCGACCGATCATTGCCTCGAAAAATTACTTTACCCAACCCCGCTCTGTGGCGTAGGGTAAGCGCCTCTTTTAATTGCTAGGATCAAATAGACTTGCCATGACACAGACAATTGAAAAAGCCTATCAGGATATCATCAAAGCGATCGGTGAAGACCTCAATCGCCCAGGACTCACAGATACCCCTAAACGCGCCGCCAAAGCTATGGAATTTCTCATGCGTGGCTATAGTCAAAACATTGACGAGGTCATCAATGACGCACTCTTCCCTTCAAGTGCGGAAGAGATGGTGATTGTGAAGAACATCGAACTGTACTCCATGTGCGAACACCATATGCTGCCCTTTATCGGCAAATGCCACGTGGCCTATATTCCCCAAGGCAAAGTAATCGGGCTGTCCAAAATCGCTCGCATCGTGGACATCTTCGCGCGGCGCATGCAGATTCAGGAAAATTTGACCAAGGAGATCGCCGAGACCATCGTCAACAAGACTGGTGCAACTGGGGCGGGAGTCATTATCGAGGCACAACATATGTGCATGATGATGCGAGGTGTGGAGAAACAGAATTCCATCATGACTACCTCCTGTATGCTGGGAGCATTCCGCAGTAGTCAGAGCACACGTAACGAATTTCTGTCTCTCATAAGCAAGTAACTTAGCGGCGCAGCACGATCTCCACGCGCTGCGAACACGGGGCTTGTAGGCACGAAGGTGCCAACGGCCCCACGCCCTGCGCTATAAGCCGTGACTCGTTAATCCCTTCAGCAACAAGACGATCCGCTAGGTTTTGCGCGCGCTTGGCTGAGCGTGCTAGCAGTTCTTCAAGCGACCCATCAGCACTTAGATGCCCCACAATATAGACCTGCATCAATGGCGCATTGCGCAACGTATTGAGCAAGACTGTAAAACCACCCTCGTCGAGCATCTCATCCTGCGCGTCGAACCCGACTCCTTGCAGGGTCACACTCCCCTCTTGCTGTATCTGCAGCGCCAAGGCCTCAGGGCTATTGGTGGGAACATCACTGACGAAATCGCTAAGTTCCACAACATCGAGGTGCGCGTAGACACTCCGATTGCCCCGCGTTATGACATAGAGTGCCAAATAGCTCGAGATATGTTGCTCGTCGCTACCGATGGTGCTGACTAGATAGTACTGATCTGCATCCGGGCCATAGAGGATACGGTTCTCGAACACATCATTCGCCCAGAAATTACTACTGCCACAACCGCGTCCCTGGCAACGGTATAGCTCCGGTCCGGCTGCTAGCATCTGTGTGGAGTAATGGCCGAATACATCGGCACTCGAATAGCCTTCGGGGATTTTATAGGTGATGCGGGTTAGCGCGCCGTTGACGCGCTCTTCGCGGCCAGCGGTTACGCGACCGTTGACGCGCTGCATGCGATCTAAAGCTAAGCGGTAATTCGTCACGCCAGGGGTGCGGTAGTCGACGACCTCCGCTCCAGGAAAGCGCTGAATCAATTCATGGTCGAGGGCATCCCCAAACTGCTGCGCCCATGCCGAAGCACCCAAGCTCGCCAAAACTAGGCACACAATTACGCGGAGTCCAATCAACATAGCCCTAAACCTCGGGCTTCAAGTCGTCGTCTTCAACTGGGCTCTCTACTACTTTCTTTGCTGCAGGTTTGCGGGTGCTTGCCGCCTTACTCGCTGGTTTCTTGGCCGCTGCCTTCTTAGGGGCTGTCTTCTTTGGTTCAGCGCTCTTCGCGGGCGCTGGAGCAGGAGCAGGAGCAGGAGCAGGAGCAGGCTCAACGATGATCACCTCTTCGCTGCCCGGATAGGGGGAGAACGGGAAGGGTTTGAGCTCGCTGTTATAAGTTAGGAACTCTAGAATCTGGTGCACATAAGTACTGAGGTCTTTGCCCAAGGCGCGCAGGTTCTCATTGTCTTTGCCTGTGAGCAGGCTAAACACAGCCTGAGCGATGGTAAGCAAGGTGAGCACGACGCCGGCCACATAGAGGGCCACTGCGAGCGCGATCATGAACGCAATCCGTAACCACTGTGAAGGCTCCTTGAGATTTTCAACGATATCGTCGGACATGTTTACTCCTTAGGGTTCAAAGTTTTGGTTTGATTGGCTTCATATTCAACATCAAGCGCTTGCTCACCCAGCATTAGCGAGGCCACGATGTTATTCACCGAGCTGCCATTATAGATGATCTGATAAAGCCCGTTCACTAGAGGCATATACACCTCCAGCTCTTCGGCTTTCTCATAGACAGACTTCAGGGTATTGACCCCTTCTGCTACTTGACCGACTTCGGCCACTGCTTCTTCGATCTTAAGCCCTTTACCGAGCGCCATGCCCACGCGGAAGTTACGCGACAGGGGTGAGGAGCAAGTCACGACTAGATCGCCGACCCCGGACAGCCCTAAGAAGGTCATGGGGTCTGCGCCTAAGCGACGCCCGAAGCGTGCCATCTCGGTGAGGCTACGGGTCACTAACATGCTATTGGTATTGTGCCCCATGCCCATGGCGTCGGCTAAGCCCGCGATGATGGCATAGATATTCTTCAAGGCCCCGCCCAACTCTACCCCAAACATATCATCATTGGTGTAGACCCTAAAGTACTCAGACTTGAGCACTTGTTGCACGACCTCGCGAACGGAGACATGCTCGCTGGCGATAACGGTACCGGTGAGATTCTTGGCGGCGATCTCTTTGGCAAGATTCGGCCCGCTCATGACACCAATGCGCGCATCAGGTGCCTCCTGACGCAGCACCTGGCTCATTAGCTTAAAGGTGCCAGGCTCGATGCCCTTGGTGGTGCTTACAAGAATCGCATCGGGTTTGCTCCACTGCAGCATGTCTTTCACGACACTGCGGAAATAAGCACTTGGCACCGCCACGAAGATAACGTCGCTGTCCTCTACCGCGGCCTGCATATCGGCATACCCCACGACATTCTCGTGGAGGGCGTAACCTGGCAGATACTGTGAATTCTCGTGTTTGGTATTCACTTCTTCGACGAGGGTTTCGCTGCGCATCCAAAACTTTACGCGGTAGCCGTTCTGACCAATGATATTGGCAATAACGGTTCCGAAACTGCCACCTCCTAGTACGGATACAGTGCTCATAGGCATGCTTTATTCTCCAGTGCTGCGCTTAGAATACTCGATTCAACCCATCTTGCGCCGCTATGCGGTAGGCCTCAGCCATCGTGGGGTAGTTGAATGTAGTACTAAGAAAATATTTTAGCGTGTTGGCCTTGCCCTCCTGCAGCATGATGGCCTGTCCGATGTGCACGATCTCGGACGCTTGATCGCCAAAACAATGGATGCCTAAAACCTCTAGGGTCTCGAAGTGGAAGATAATCTTCAGCATCCCCACCTGCTCGCCCGTAATAAGGCCACGCGCGGTGCTCTTGAAGAAGGCCTTGCCCACTTCGTAGGGCACGCGCTCTTTAGTAAGCTCGCGCTCGGTTTTACCGAGGGTGCTGATCTCTGGAATAGTATAGATGCCCGAGGCGAAGCGATCGATCTCGACACAGGCTTTGGGGTCTACGATGGCATTGGACGCAGACCTACCCTGATCGTAAGAGACGCTGGCCAGAGACGGCCAACCTATTACATCCCCTGCTGCATAGATATTCTCCACCGCCGTGCGGTAGGTCTTATCGATCTCGAGCTGACCACGGGAGTTTGGCTCCAAGCCAATCGCCGCAAGATTCAATTGATCGGTATTGCCAGTGCGGCCATTGGCCCACAACACGATGTCGCTCTTGATGCGTTTACCGGATTTCAGGTGAGTCACTATGTGGGTATCGAAATACTCTAGCTTCTCATACTCTTCGTTGTGACGGCTGCGCACACCGGCATCGCGCAAGTGATAGCTCAGCGCGTCGGATATCTCCCAGTCTAGGAAGGACAGTAGCGTCTCCGCAGGATTGATCAATTCCACCTTCGCCCCTAAGCCCGCGAAAATAGACGCATACTCACAGCCGATGACGCCAGCGCCGATGACAGTCACTTTACGCGGCGAATGATCGAGGTTCAGGATAGTATCGCTATCGAAGATACGCGGATGGGTGAAGTCGACACTGTCGGGACGATAAGGACGCGAGCCGGTCGCGATAATAAAATAGTCCGCGGTGAGTACCGGGCCACGGTTACCTAGTTTAACTGTGTGAGCATCCTCGAAGGCTGCCAGGCCGTGAATGATGTCGATGCCATTCTTCTGATAATAAGCACTGCGTAGATGCACCTGCTCGTGAATGACACGATTGGCGTGCTGCATGATTTGGGGAAAACTGGGCTTGCGCAGCGTTGCGAACTCTTTCAACAAGGGGTTCGAGCTGAATTGCATGACCTGCTTGACGCTCTGTCGCAGCGCCTTCGATGGAATAGTGCCAAGATGGGTGCAATTGCCACCAACTTCCTCGCGGTCCGAGACCACGGCGACGCGCTTTCCTTTCTTAGCGGCATTCATCGCGGCTGATTCGCCGGCGGGGCCACTACCGATCACAACAATATCGTAATGTAACTTCTGCATCACTGCTTAAAACTCCATGAATTATTGCGTGGTCTCTTCACACTTACTCGGGTTGCCCCCGCACAGCGAGCAGCCGCTATCCGCGCTGCCGTTATTCAAACCGCCACAGGTGCCTTTGATCGGCGCCCGCCCCATGATGACGCCAATGGCCATCCCAGCGACTATGAGCGCTAACACTATGAAACTCGCAATTATCGTTGTCATGTTCACTCCGTTAAAACTTTGTCTGCTATTGCCTAAATACTAATTAGGACTCAAATAATGGGCAAACTGGCTCGTATACAGATCATCAAAGCCCTCCTGCCCTTCGCGCTTGCTAATAAAGTACGCGGCCAATCCAATGCGCTGGGCCAATGCGAACCCGCGCTGCGTGCCCAGCACCATAAATGCCGTGGCTAAGGCGTCCGCTCGCGCTGCCGAGGCATCGATCACATAAACCGCGGCGAGATTATGGGTCACCGGTCGCCCCGTTGCCGGGTCGATCTCATGGGAGTAGTGTACGCCGTCTAGATCGAAATAATTGCGATAATCCCCAGAACCGGCGACGGCGATCGACTCGCCCTTCGCATAAAAGATGTTATGAACCTGCGGCGCGGTATCCATTGGTGTTTCGATGGCGGGCACCCAGGTCTGCTCACCCGGCTTATAACCCTTAATCCGTAACTCGCCGCCGACTTCGATGAAATAGCTCGTGTAGCCACGTCCATCTAGATAATTCGCCAATTGATCTACTGCATAGCCCTTCGCAATGCCGCTCAGGTCTATGTAAACATCCGCCTTCTTTAATAAGGTTGCGGCTGTTTTGTCTACTGCAAGGTATTGCGAGCCGATACGTGCGCGCAAGGCGTCGATTTCAGCCTGATCAGGGATGCGGGTTGGATGACGCTGCTCAGGCCCAAAACCCCAACGATTAACCAGTGGTCCTACTGTCACATCGAAGGCACCTTCTGTGAGTGCATTCACATCGAGTGCTAAGGACAAGACCTCGGTCATCTCAGTCGAAAGTACTAGCTTCTCATTGATAGCCGCTTTATTAATCTCAGTAAGTTCGGAGTCTTGCGAGTAGGTAGACATCACCTCCCTATCAAGGCTCTTTAGCATCTCTGCTATCTCTAGCGCCAGCAACTGTGCCGAGGCACTCTCACGATCGTCGACGACTTTCACACTGTATGTCGTGCCCATCGTAGCGCCACCGAACTCGTGGATAGCGTTGGCGCTAGGCCCTGACTGCAAGAAATACAAGGAAACCAGCAGAATTACGAGGAAGCCGAGAGAGACACTATGACGCTTCAAAAGCTCATTCATCGAAAGCGTTTTCCGTAAAACATCAATTAAGACTTGTGGTGCCCCAGAAACGGCTCAGGCTCATGACGGTGTTGTCATAAGCCTGATCTTTTTCACCTTAGGAGAATTCATCCAAGGCGATGTTCTCATCCTCTACACCGAGGTCTTTGAGCATCTTAATAACCGCGGCGTTCATCATGGGCGGTCCGCACATATAGAACTCGCAATCTTCCGGGGCCGGATGATCTTTTAAATAATTCTCAAGTACGACATTGTGAATAAAACCCGTCATACCATTCCAATTATCCTCTGGCTGAGGATCGGAAAGTGCCACATGCCACTGAAAATTATCGTGCTCTGCAGCAAGCGTATCGTAGTCCTTCACATAGAACATCTCTTTCAGACTACGCGCTCCATACCAAAAACTGATCTTACGCTTGGAGTTGAGGCGGCGCAGTTGATCGAAGATATGTGAACGCATCGGCGCCATGCCCGCACCGCCGCCGATGAAGACCATCTCTGCGTCGGTATCTTTGGCAAAAAACTCACCGAAGGGTCCGAATACTTTGATCTTATCGCCCGGCTTCAAGTTGAATACATAGGAGGACATCACGCCTGGAGGAAAGCTAGACTTGGGCGGAGGTGTGGCGATTCGAATATTAAATTTGATAACGCCCTTCTCGTCCGGATAGTTCGCCATTGAGTAGGCACGAATAGTGGTCTTATCGCATTTAGACACGTGCTCGAATAGGCCAAACTTCTCCCAGTCGCCGCGGAATTTTTCACCGATAATGAAATCCTTGTAACGAACCTCATGGGGCGGAACTTCCAACTGCACATAGCCACCAGCGCGGAAATCGACGCTATCACCATCGGGAATCTCCAGCACCAATTCCTTAATGAAGGTAGCCACGTTGTCGTTAGAGACCACGGTACATTCCCACTGCTTAACGCCAAAGAATTCCGGCTCGATCTCAATCTTCATGTCTTGCTTAACAGCAACCTGACAAGACAGGCGCCAATGCGCCTTCGCCTCACCCATGGTGAAGTGGCCTTCTTCGGTCGGCAACATAGAGCCACCGCCATCGATTACCTGACAGCGACACTGCGCACAGGTTCCGCCACCGCCACAGGCAGATGACAAATAGATGCCTTGATCCGCGAGCGTATTAAGGAGCTTGCCACCTGCCGGTACTGTGATTGATTTCTCTGGGTCACCATTTATCTCAATACGGACATTGCCCGTACTAACTAGACGGGCACGGGCAGCTAGAATCATGCCCACGAGGATCATCACCACCGCGGTAAACATGACAACGCCGCCAATAATCGCTGCAATATCAATCATTACTGAATCCTATTTGCTACAGGGACAAACCACTGAAGGACATGAAACCCAAGGACATCAAGCCCGTAGTCACGAAAGTAATACCAAGCCCACGAAGGCCATGAGGCACATCGCTATACTTGAGTTTTTCACGAATTGCGGCCATGGCGGCAATCGCCAACGCCCAACCTACTCCAGCTCCAGTGCCATAAACGACGCTCTCTGAAAAAGTATATTGGCGCTCCACCATGAACAATGACGCGCCCAAGATGGCACAGTTCACTGTGATCAGAGGCAGGAATACACCGAGCGCGTTATACAGGGCTGGCATATATTTATCTAACACCATTTCCAGTACTTGCACGATCGCTGCGATCACGCCGATGTAGACGAGGAAACCGAGAAAGCTAAGGTCTAGGTCAGGTTGGCCAGCCCAGGCTAATGCGCCATCCTTCAGGAGGTATTGGAAAATCAAATTATTAAAGGGAACTGTAATGGCCTGCACTACGACCACCGCAATACCAAGACCGACGGCCGTCTCGACCTTCTTGGACACGGCGAGAAAAGTACACATCCCTAGGAACATTTGTAGCGCCATGTTCTCCACGAACACCGCACGCACGAAAAGGCTTAAATAGTGTTCCATTAGTGCGAGGCCTCCGCGACAGTGTGGGCAGCGATACGAAACTCATCTTTCTCTACCTGCTCGGTGCGTACTGAACGCAGCGCCCAGATCAAGAAGCCGATAATGAAGAAGGCGCTGGGTGCCAGCAGCATCAAGCCATTGGGTTGATACCAGCCACCATTGGAGATCAATGGCAGTATTTGAATACCCAGCAACGAACCCGAACCGAACAGCTCGCGAACAGTGCCCACGATGATCAGCACGACCGAATAACCAAGACCATTGCCAATGCCATCGAGGAAGCTCACTACGGGAGGATTCTTCATCGCGAAGGCCTCAGCCCGACCCATCACGATGCAGTTAGTAATAATCAGACCAACGAAAACGCTAAGTTGCTTGCTGATTGCGTAGGCGAAGGCTTGTAGGATCAGGTCCACCGCGATAACCAGTGAGGCAATAATAGTCATCTGCACAATGATGCGGATGCTGTTCGGCATGTAGTTGCGCACACAGGAGATGAAGAAGTTCGAGAAAGCCGTCACCACGGTCAACGCCACGCACATCACAAGCGCGACTTTGAGGCTAGTAGTTACCGCCAGCGCCGAACACACGCCGAGGATCTGCAGCCCGATTGGGTTGTTCGAGAATATTGGCTTGATCAATATGCTTTTCGTATCAGCTGACACTTTGATTCACCCTTGCTTAATTGTTGGTGAGATTTTTGAGGAACGGACCGAAACCCATCGGGCCCATCCAAAACTCGATCATATTGTCGACGCCGCGGCTGGTCAGTGATGCGCCAGACAGGCCATCCACTTGATGAATCCCCTGCCCGCCACCTTTGACGACGCTCAGTGCGACATCACCACTTTCGTCGTAGACTTCTTTGCCAGGCCATAGTGCCTTCCAACGCGGATTGGTCACTTCGCCACCGAGCCCGGGAGTTTCTTTCTGATCGTAATAGCCGATGCCCTTAACAGTATTGCCATCGCCTTCTAGGGCGAGATAGCCATACATCGTGCCCCACAGACCATAGCCGCTGATTGGCAGGACGATGTCTAGAATCGCGTCGCTGTCATCGCGCACGATATAGACAGTGGCATAGCGCACTCGCCGCTTGAGACCCGCGATATCCTCATCGCCGCTAAGGGCATCGGAGAATTCGGGTTCGGTTTGTACGGAACGCTGATCGTAAGTCGTAGGGTCGATTCCCAAAGAACTCAGTTTGGTCTCCGTGAGGAATTCACCCGCGTCGAGGTCAACGATACGGGGTGTGAACTGTGCGAACAGCTCCACAACCTCTTCCTCAGGAGTTACTGCGGGGTCATACATACCCGCCGCCGCCAAGATATTCTTGTTCCTGTCGAGCAGCTTATTCGCCTCTTGCAGAGGCCTTAGAATTACCGCCGCACTCGAGATGAAAATCGAACATACGACACATAGCAGTAATGCGACCTTAAGCGTTCCGCCTACTGAATCTTTAGATGACATTGCGAGCAAGCCTCCGTTTGATGTTCGCGCGAACGACGACATAGTCGATCAAAGGCGCGCTGAGGTTAGCGAACAAGATTGCTAACATCACACCCTCTGGGTACGCAGGATTGAGTACACGGATCATTACAGCCATTACGCCGATCAGTGCACCGTAGATCCATTTGCCCGTGTTGGTCATCGCCGCCGATACTGGGTCTGTCGCCATGAACACCATGCCGAATGCAAAGCCGCCTAGCACTAGATGCCAGTACCAAGGAGTCGCGAAACCAGGATTGGTTTCGGAACCGATGCCGTTAAGTAGTAGTGAGAACGCCACCATGCCGAGGAATACGCCCGACATAATGCGCCAAGACGCAATGCGTGTGACCAATAGAATCACGGCGCCAATCAAGATCGCGAGCGCGGAGGTCTCGCCGATGGAGCCCTGCTCTCGCCCGATAAAGGCGTCGAGCCAAGTCAGCTCCTGACCCGTCGTACTGGTCAATGCAGGTAGGCCCTGTGCGGCAATCTGACTCAACGAAGTTGCACCACTGAAGCCATCTACCGCAGTCCATACCGCATCACCGGACATTTGCGGTGCGTACGCAAAGAATAGGAAGGCACGCGCCGTCAGCGCGGGGTTTAGGAAATTCTTTCCTGTACCACCGAATACTTCCTTACCCACGACTACGCCGAAACTAATACCGAGCGCAGCCTGCCAAAGCGGCAGATCAGGCGGCACAATTAGGGAGAACAGGATAGAGGTAACGAAGAAGCCTTCGTTGATTTCGTGCTTGCGGATACTCGCGAAGAGCACTTCCCAGAAACCACCGACGATGAAGATAGTGGCATAGATTGGGATGTAATAAACGGCGCCAAACCAGAAGCAATCCCAGATGCTGTTGGGGTTATACGAGGAGAACAGCTCGATCAAATAACCGTGCCAGTCACCCGTGGTGGTGAGGCCCATATTGGTCATCGCTGTGATGCCCTGATAGCCCACGTTGTACATCCCATAGAACATCGCTGGAAATGCTGCGAACCACACGGTGATCATAATGCGCTTAAGATCGACCCCATCGCGCACGTGTGCAGGAGAAACCGTCACATTGCTGGGGCTGTAGAAAATAGTGTCTACCGCTTCATAGAGGGCAAACCATTTTTCGTATCGGCCGCCTTTCTCAAAATGCGGTGCTATATCGTCGAGTATTCTGCGCAAACCCATAGTCGTTTAATCCACTAGCTCTCTTTTTCGATGCGAGACAGGTTGTCGCGCAAAATGGGACCATATTCGTACTTGCCAGGACATACATAGGTACAAAGTGCCAAGTCTTCCTCATCGAGCTCTAAGGCGCCAAGATTCTGCGCGGACTCGATATCACCAACGATGAGGGCACGTAACAACTGTGTTGGAAGGATGTCCATCGGCATTACGCGCTCGTAACTTCCGACCGGTACCATGGCGCGAGTACTGCCATTGGTAGTGGTGGTGAACGGAAATTTACGCCCCTTGAACAAGCTAGACAGATAGATGCCCAAGACCGAATGGCGCTCTGTGCCTGGAGATAGATAGCCTAGCAGGACGCGCTCACGCCCCTCTTTCAAAACAGAAATCTGGAGATGGTAGCGTCCGAGATAAGACTCGACACCACGCGCTGCACGCCCGGAGAGCACAGAACCAGAGATCACGCGATTCTCATCAGCTTGCAACTCACCAGCACACAACTCTTCGAGATTGGCACCTAAACGAGTCTTCAACAAACGCGGCTTAGTAACCTGTGGACCTGCCAGCGCAATGACGCGCTCGGTGCTGATCTTGCCCGTTGTGAAGAGCTTGCCGATCGCGATCACGTCTTGATAGTTAATACTCCAGACTTGCTTCGCTAGGCTCACTGGGTCTAGGAAGTGCACATGCGTGCCCGTCAGGCCAGCCGGATGTGGCCCGGCGAAAGTCTCGACTTGGACATTCTCTGCCAGATTCTGCTTTTCGATACCCTCGAAGCTAGACAGAGCACGGCACAGAAACACTTTGCCGGTAGTGAGACGCGAGAGCACGTTGACGCCATTGATAAAGTCGTCGGAGTTCTCGCGCGCAATAACCTCGGGGTCGGCCGCTAGGGGACTACTGTCCATCGCATTGATGAATAAGGAGTGCGGCGTGGCATCGATTGCAGGTACTTTGCTAAAGGGACGTGTTCGCAGGGCAGTCCACTGACCGGACTCGACAAGATTGGCAACGACTTTTTCGCGGGGCAATGTCGCCAATGTCTCTGGCCCATAGCTGGAAAACTCAAGCTGCTCTTCGTTGTCATCGAGTTCGATTACGAGGGATAGGAACACACGGCGGTCGCCGCGATTTATCTCGCGCACAACGCCAGCCCCTGGAGCGGTATAGACAACGCCCGGGGTTTTCTTGTCCTCAAACAGAGCCTGCCCAAGCTTTACGCGATCGCCCTCTTTAACGGCCATGGTGGGTTTCATGCCCACATAATCATGCCCAAGGATGGCGACTGAACGAACAGGTCGTGCATTCTCGATGGATTGCTCTGGTACACCAGCTATCGGTAAATCCAAACCGCGGGTAATTTTGATCATTCGTCAAGCCTAGTAATTACTGGAGTTTCTTAACGCAAAAAGCAATTCTTGCACGAGGAACCGTTCGCACCTATAGGCATAAATAACGCCACGGGCACAGAAATCACATACAACGTTTCTGACGTCGGTTTTATTATTAGGAATTTTTTTAGGGAACCGGCTGTTTAAGCGCGGCAATTATAGTGACTAGAGGGCCGGATTGCCAACGGTTTCTATGGCATCCGGCCCACTTTAAGCGCTTATTCCCCCATCGGGTAGTAGCGATAATTGACTCCAATCATCTTATAGACCATTCGCACTACCTGATTACAATACCCAAATTCATTGTCATACCAGAGGTAGAGAACGCAATTATTGCCCTGCACAATGGTCGCAGTGGAATCTACGATGGCCGCCTCTCGGGAACCCACGAAGTCACTGGACACTGCATCAGGCTCTTCGGTATAGGCGATTTGATTCTGTAGATTCGAGTGCAAGGCGATCTGACGCAGAAACTCATTCAGCTCGGTTTTGCTAGTAGCAGTCTCTAAGTGCAGGCTCAGAATCGCCATGGAGACGTTGGGAATCGGTACTCGCACGGCGTTGCCGGTGAGCTTGCCCATCAACTCTGGTATGGCCTTTACGACCGCCTGTGCCGCACCGGTCTCAGTCAAGACCATGTTCAGCGCCGCGCTGCGACCACGACGATTACCCTCGTGGTAATTGTCGATGAGGTTCTGGTCATTGGTATAAGCGTGAACTGTCTCGACGTGGCCGTGAACAATGCCGAACTTGTCATTGACCATCTTCAGCACTGGCGCAATCGCGTTCGTGGTGCAGGAGGCTGCGGTGATAATCTTGTCTTCGGGCTTAATCTGATTGTCGTTGATACCAAACACGATATTCTTCAGATCGCCTTTACCTGGCGCCGTTAGGGCAACTTTGCTTACCCCTTTCGCTAGCAGGTGCTTAGAGAGACCTGCCTCGTCGCGCCACTTGCCAGTGTTGTCGATAATCAGCGCGTCGTTAATGCCGTACTTGGTGTAATCGATCTCTTCTGGGCTATTGGCGTAGATGACCTGAATGACGTTGCCGTTGGCAATAAGGCACTTATTCTCTTCGTCGATACGCACAGTGCCCTGAAAGGCGCCGTGAACCGAGTCGGCAGTGAAAAGGCTGGCGCGCTTCTGCAGATCGCCCTCTTTGCCAGGACGCACCACGATGGCACGCAGGCGAATCACCTCACCAGTGCTGGTGCGTTCGATCAACAGACGCGCGATCAGACGCCCGATACGGCCAAAGCCGAACAGGACGATGTCTTGTGATTGCTCGATCGGCTTGGTCTTCACGCCGATCATATAGCTCAGCTCGCGGGTAACGAACTCTTCGACCTTCAAGGCTGCATCGCCGAGCTCGTTCTGCTGCTCCATGAACTTCACGGTGAGCTTGCCCAAATCGATATGCACATGAGCCAAGTCGAGCTTAGCAAGTGCCATGAGAACCGGATGGCTCTCGAACTCAGACATCTCGTTACGTCCGACTTGGCGCACGAAACGATGGGATTTCATGATGTTGGCAACAGAGCGGTTATGCAGTGCACGACCGTAGATAAAAATCACAACGTTGCGTTCGCTATATAGACGACCCACTACTGGGATCATCTCCTGCGCTAATGCTTCGCGTTGTTTCCAATCGCCAAAATAATCATCCAAACTGGGTCGACTCACAGATTGCACCTTTGAAAAACCGTTATTAGAGGAGTGCGGTATTATGTTTGTATTGTCATGCTCGTGCAACCAAAAGCACCCCACAATCGTGCCCTGTAGCAAGTTAGGCAGTACTTTTGCTATGCACTTTGTTCTGACAAGCCACCCGTATTTATGCAAGAATTCACGCCCCCGCGAATTCAGAACCGTGAACGATGCAAACAGTGGATCTATTTAAACCCGAGCTTCCCTGCGCCGCTGGCGACCTCAGACGCTGGTCTGGCCTGCATGGCAGTAGCCTCAGCTTGGCCGTGGCCAACATCGCCCAGAACCATCAAGGCCCTGTTGTATTAATCACCGCCAATACCGAAGAGGCGGATGTCCTGCGCCGCGAGTTGGGATTCTTCTGTGCTGCTACCGAGGCAGCGAGCCTGCACACCCTGCCCGACTGGGAAACGCTGCCCTACGATAATTTCTCTGCTCACCAAGACATCATTTCCGACCGATTAAGTACGCTCTACCATCTACCCAATCTGAAGCGCGGCGTCCTCATACTGCCCCTGACTAGCCTGATGCACCGCCTCAGCCCGAAGGAATATGTTCTGGGTAACAGCCTTGTGCTCAAGGTCGGAGCGCGCTTCGAGATCGAACCGATGCGCCATAATTTGCTCAGTGCAGGCTATCAATGTGTCGACTCCGTATATGAGCATGGCGAATTCGCGATTCGCGGGTCGATCATGGACATCTTCCCAATGGGCAGCGATGCGCCCTATCGCATCGACCTGTTCGACGATGAGATCGAGAGCCTGCGCACCTTCGACCCGGAGAGCCAACGCTCTTTGGATAAGGTAAAGCAGATTCAGCTTCTCCCGGGCAAGGAATACCCGATGAACGAGGCAGGCATCGCCCTGTTTCGCAGTAATTTCCGCAATCGCTTCGACATGGACTTGCGCCAATGCAGCGTCTACCAAGACATCAGCCAAGGCCTACACTCCGCTGGCATCGAATATTATCTCCCCTTGTTCTTCGACGCCCTGCAGTCCGTGTTCGACTATCTTCCTAAAGACACGCTGATACTGCGCAGTGGCGATCTAGAGAGTTCGGGCCAACGCTTCTGGAGCGATATCAAGAACCGCTTCGAGGATCGACGCCACGACCGCCAGCGCCCCATCCTCAATCCTAGCGAACTCTTCCTAAGCCCCGATGAGGCCTTCGCGCGACTGCGCGAGTATCCCAGCATCGAGCTTCACCAAGAGGCCAAGTCGAGCAAGGCATTGCCAGTGGCCGTTTCGCGCCCGCCCGACCTAAACGCCGGCGCTGCGCAAACCCCCTTGATAGCTTTGCAGAAACTATTGAGCAGCCATCCTGATAGTCGCATCCTCTTCTGTGCCGAGACTGCGGGCCGACGCGAGAGCATGTTAGAGCTACTCAAGAGCATCAAGCTAAGTCCCCACGCAGTGGACACTTGGCAGGATTTCTTCGACGGCAAAGACCAACTAAACATAACCGTGGCGCCGCTGGACCGTGGCCTATGGCTAGACGACCCGTCTCGAGCTCTGGTAACAGAGACACAGTTATTTGGACAGCGCGTCGCACAGCGCCGCCGGCGACGTAAGGCTCAAGATAATAGCGAGTTCCTGATTCGTAATTTGAATGAACTGCATATCGGTGCTGCGGTGGTGCATCTAGAGCACGGCGTAGGGCGCTACCGGGGCCTGCAGACCCTCAGCATTGAGGGACAAGACACAGAGTTCCTGACCTTAGAATATGCTAAGGATGCCAAGCTCTATGTACCTGTTTACTCCTTACACCTAATCAGCCGTTACGGTGGCACCGAGCCCGATCTCGCCCCATTGAACCAGTTAGGTAACGATCAATGGCAGAAGGCTCGCAACAAGGCGGCGGAGAAGATTCGTGACGTGGCGGCTGAGCTATTGGACATCTATGCGCGCCGTGAGGCGCGACAAGGATTTCAGTATCGTTGCACGGATATCGACTACGATAATTTCGCTGCTAGCTTTCCCTTCGAGGAAACTCCCGACCAACAAGATGCCATTGAGGCTGTCACCAAAGACATGAGCTCGAAACGCGCCATGGATCGATTGGTATGTGGCGACGTTGGCTTCGGCAAAACCGAGGTGGCGATGCGAGCCGCCTTCATCGCCGTGCAAAATAACAAGCAGGTCGCGATACTGGTGCCAACCACCCTGCTCGCCCAACAGCACTACGAGAGTTTCCGCGACCGCTTTGCGGACTGGCCAGTGCAAGTGGAGTTGATCTCGCGCTTCCGTTCTACCAAGCAGGTGCAGGAGACACTGACACGTATCGCCAATGGCAAGGTCGATATCGTCGTCGGCACGCACAAGCTCTTACAAGACACTATTAAGTACAAGGATCTCGGGCTGCTCATCATCGACGAAGAACATCGCTTCGGGGTGGCACAGAAAGAGAAGCTCAAATCCATACGTGCCGATGTGGACATCCTCACGCTCACCGCCACACCGATCCCTCGTACGCTGAATATGGCGATGTCGGGTGTGCGTGACCTATCGCTGATCGTCACACCGCCAGCTAAACGCCTATCGGTGAAAACCTTTATTCGCGAAAGCCAAGATGCGCTTATAAAAGAGGCCGTATTGCGGGAATTACTTCGAGGGGGTCAAGTGTTCTATCTTCACAATGAGGTGAAGACAATCAACAAGACTGCAGAGCATCTTCAGGAAATCATTCCAGAGGCAAGAGTCTGCGTAGCCCATGGGCAGTTGCCGGAGCGTGAACTTGAACAGATCATGGCCGACTTCTACCATAAGCGTTATAACATTCTCGTCTGTTCCACGATCATCGAGACCGGCATCGATATTCCCAGTGCTAACACCATCATCATGGACCGCGCTGATAAACTCGGCCTGGCCCAATTGCATCAGCTACGGGGGCGCGTGGGCCGCTCACACCATCAGGCCTATGCCTATCTATTGACGCCTAACAAAAATAATATGACAGCCGATGCCGTCAAGCGCATCGAAGCGATTAGCGCCGCCAGCACCCTCGGCGCAGGCTTCACACTGGCCAGTCACGATCTCGAGATTCGCGGCGCTGGTGAGATACTTGGCGACGAACAGACCGGGCATATGCAGAAAATTGGATTCACGCTCTATACGGAGATGCTGGACGAGGCCGTGAAGGCGATTCGTGAAGGCCGCACGCCTAATCTCGACGCGAGTTTCTCGAGTATTAGCGAAGTGAATCTGCGCATCCCGGCGCTGATACCCGATGAATATCTTCCCGATGTACACTTGCGTCTTATAATGTATAAGCGCATCGCTGGGGCGAAGGACGACGAGGAATTGAGCGAATTGCAAGTAGAGATGATCGACCGTTTCGGGCTTCTGCCCGAACAGAGCAAGCGCCTGTTCCGCGTGACCTCTTTACGACTACGCTCCCAGGCTATGGGAGTAAGCAAGATTGACGCGAGTGCGGTAACGGGCAAAATCTCATTCTCGCAACACACTAAGGTCGACCCGCGCTTGATCGTGCAACTTGTGCAACAACAGCCCAAAGTCTATAAACTGGTAGGCCCTACGCAGCTACAATTTACTCACAATACGAGTAATGCCGATGCGAAGATTTCCTTCATCGAGCAAATGCTAACAAAACTCGCCAAAGCAAATTGAGTGCGGCTGGACAATCCACAATAAAGCGTTATTCTGCGCGTTAACTATTTGATTCGATACCCTGACATGAACGCACTACTTCGTCGACAATCGCTCCTTGCCCTACTGCTTAGCTTCGCGGCACATGGCGCCGCCCATGCACAAGCGGTCAGCGACGATAATTGGTTTCAGGTCGAGGTGACGGTATTTCTGTATGAGAATGCTAACCTCGAAATGGAGAATTGGTCACCCAATCGACTTAGCGTCGCGTTTCCCGAACGCCTGCAACGACTGCAACAAATTAGCGATTCGCTGCAATTAGCGGATTGGTCGGTGCTAGAACCAGCCCCACTGAGCCCAATAGACGCGAATGACCTCGAGGCGATTGAGACTGCACCGGCCCCAGATGTGGGACCACCACCCTATGCGCCTGCGCAGATCAGCTTTCGCCTGCCAGACATTGCGAGAACGGCCTTCTTGCAACTTCCACCAGAAGCACAGGATTTTCTAGGCACTAACCGCGCCATAACGCAGTCCGCCGCGCATCGCATCGTTTTTCATGGCGCATGGCGACAATTGATGACTCGCCGCGGTGGGGCAAGGGCCGTGGCAGTCATGGGGGGCAGATATTTCAATGAGCGCCGCGAGGTAGAGGGGAGTCTCAACTTCTATCTCACCAATAGTGGCGACCGCGTTATTTTAGAGAGCAATCTCTGGCTAAACCGATTTGGCACTGAAGCCGAAGCGGACAGCCCTTGGAACCTGCCCGTGTTGCCGGCAATCTTAGTTGAGTCGAGCGAAGAAGAGGACTCCGAGCAGACACAGTATTTCGTTAATCGCATCATTCAATTCCAAGAGAATCGTGACTTACGCGTGCGGGAGTTTCACTACCTAGACCACCCCGCCATGGGTTTGCTAGTACAGGTGTCGCCCTACACTCTGCCACCACTGCCGTTGCCGCCTCTGGATTTGCCCGACACGACGCCGAGCTCTGCTTCTGGCACCGCACCAATTGCAACACCCAGCACCAATCCCAGGCCGCGCCTCTAGTCGAAGGCGACAATCGCCTTTTGTAGCACATCGAGCACGTCAGTCATGCCCGTACTCAATACCTGCCCTATCGCGTCCATCGTAATCAGCTCATCACTGAGGCCAGCGGCCCAATTCACAGACAAAGCCAAGCACGCATAAGCCAGGCCGAGCTCACGCGCTAACGCCGCCTCCGGCATGCCAGTCATACCCACCATGTCACAGCCATCGCGTAGCAGGCGCTGCACCTCTGCGCCACTCTCTAGCCTTGGGCCCTGTGTGCAGCCATACACTCCCTGTGGCCACAGCGCTCGCCCTTGCGCGGCATCGATCAGCAACTTTCGCAATCGAGCGTCATAGGGATGGGTGAAGTCGATATGGGTAACGGCATCCAAGCCATCGGCGAAATAGGTGTGCTCGCGCCCCCAGCTGTAATCGATGATCTGATCTGGCACCGCTAGCTTACCCGGGCCTGTCTCTGGATGTATGCCTCCCACCGCATTTACGCCGATTACTGCCCGCACACCGATAGAGTGTAGTGCCCATAGATTAGCTCGGTAGTTCACTCGATGTGGCGGAACCTTATGGCCTCGGCCGTGCCGTGCTAGAAATGCTACGGTTTTGCCTTGTAGTGAACCCGTCAGGATTTGAACCTTCTGCTGGTCAAAGGGAGTTGAGACTTGCTGCTTTTGCACATCGCTGAGAAACTTGGGCTCACTGAGCCCCGTGCCGCCAATCACGCCAATCATGCTGTTTTCCTTTGCTCTGGTGTATCCTTGCGAGTATACCCGCTGTAGGGAATGCCATGCACCTGAACAGCGGTACAATACTTAGGACACAAACAACACAGGGACAAACGATTTGAAAACGGCCTCCAACAGCCAAGATCGCGGGCGCGTTATTACCATTAGTAGTGGTAAAGGCGGGGTCGGCAAGACGAATATCAGCGTCAATCTGGCTATATCCCTCGCCAAGAAAGGGCGCAGCGTCTGCGTATTCGACGCCGACACCAGTCTCGCCAATGTCAATATCTTGCTGAACTTAAGTCCAGAATTCACACTCGAGCAAGTGTTGGACGGCAGCAAGAAGATCGAAGAGATCCTAGTAGAGGGGCCGGGTGGCATTACCATCGTTCCAGCAGCCTCGGGTATAGCCGAGTTCGCTAGCCTAGATGTCACTCAACAGAAGACCTTATTGCACGCACTCACTGTCCTCGAACAACGTTTCGACTATCTGATAATCGATACCGCCGCAGGCATTAGCACCAATGTCACTACCTTCCTGCAGGCTACCGAACACTGCGTGTTAGTCGTCACACCAGAACCAACCTCCCTCACCGATGCATTTGCCTTGATGAAAGTCATGCGCCAGAAGAAATGCGAGAGCAAGATCCATATTTTGACCAATATGGTGGACAACTACCTCAACAGTGTAGACATCTATAAACGTCTGTCCGGCGCTACGGCTCGCTATCTCAACACCGATTTGGACTACTTAGGATATGTGCCGCGTGACGAATACGTGCGGCTATCTGTGCAGAAACAAATCCCCGTCACTATTGGCTACCCTGGCTCACAGGCAAGCTATCGATTCCAAGCACTAGCCGATAGCATCGAGAACATCTATAGAGCCCAGCCAACTCGACGCTCATTCAGCCTGTTCTGGCGCAAGCTACTGTTGAGCCGCCTGCGCAAAGACCCGGGCATCATCACCGCCCCAGCCTCGGAACTGCTTAACGGTCAAGCCAGCGCCGAGGCGGAAGCTAATGAGCAGAAGCCATTTCCGAAGCAGGTGATCATGAAGTTACAGCAAAGTTTCGTGCACTTGGTGAAATCTAGAACTCTGTCAGCACAAAGCATGAAGAGCCTAATTACCTCGGTGATTCGCCAAGTGGATCGTCATTACCCAGAGATAGACCTAACTGAACTGCACAAACCCTCGAGCCGACTACAAGCCCCGGACAAAAATGATGCTGAAAGAGCTGATCGAAGCCTACAAGAGTAGATTGAAGAGCTATCGCTTCTTGCTCGATAAATTAGAGCGTGAGATGGAGTACGCGCAGGAGCCGCGCTTCCTGCAGTTCTGTGAATGCGAAACCAAGCGCTTGGACGACCTCATCGCGCTGAACAAACAGGTAATAGGCGACCTAGAGATACTCAGGGCAGACCTTGGAGAACAGGCCCGCCTAACTGCGCCTATAAAAAAACCGGAAGAAACATAGTTTCTCCCGGTTTAGAGGGTTTCCAAGCGAGCCATCTAAGGCTTGGCGAGGAGTTGAATCGATTATGCCCCTAGTAGCGCCACTGTCTAGGAGTTGACGGCGACAATAGTTAAAAATGGAATACAAATCACAAAAATACCCAGTTAGAATGCCTGCGCCTGCCTCAATTGGGCGAGCATTTACCACAACACCGCGCCACAGGATGTAAATCAGTGAGTCTGAGCTATTCTTTCTATCGTTTCCTCTGGGACCATAAATGGGTGCCGGAGCGTTTCTCTCGCAACCTCTATAAGCGCCTTGCCAAGCTCGGCGACGCACCAGATGCCCCATTCGTGCGCGACTTCTTCGGGTTGCAGTATCACGGTAACTTGAATTGCAACATCGACTTCAATATCTATTACTACGGTGCCTTCGAAAAGCCCCTGCTGTTTTTCCTGCGCGACACCATAAACCGGCTCGGCTCTAGCTCACCTTTATTTGTAGACATTGGCGCCAACGTTGGCCAACACAGCTTGTTTATGGCCGCGCATGGCAGCCAGGTACATAGCTTCGAGCCATTCGAACCCGTGCGTGCGCAACTGCAAAGGCAAATCGCCGCGAACAATCTGCAGACTATTACTGTGCATCCGCTCGGTCTCAGTAACGAGAATACCCGACTGCCCTTCTTCGCCCCCACTGGCAATAATGTGGGTATTGGCTCCTTCGATGCCGGCACCACCAGCAAAGGCAATGTCAGCATCGGCGAATTGGAACTCATTAGAGGAGATGACTACTTTGCCTCCGCAGGCATCGAGCGCATCGACCTCATGAAGATCGATGTGGAGGGTTTCGAGAAACTGGCCTTAGAGGGCTTGCAGCAGAGCTTGCGCAGCACCCGCCCGGTTATCGTCTGCGAACTGACCTACGGCCAGTCGCTTTCGTTTCAGAATATCGACGACTTGCGCAAACACTTGCCCGAGAATTATAAACTTTTCACTTTCGATAAGCGCAAAGCGGACGGGACTAAAGACCGTCGCCGCGACGGTCAGAGTCGCTATTCAGGCGAGTACAAGATCGTGCCACTGAGCGCATTGCAATCTCGTGGTCAAGACGATGTGGTCGCCTGTCCCGATGAGAAGTGTGCCCTACTCCCGCTGCAAAATATTAAAGCTTAGCTATCGCATAGGTTTTAATACGATGCTCTCCTGCGTAGGTCTCCAGGGTGGCTCCAGAGCTCACCGTGAACTCGGTCTCGAGGATCGTGGACACGAACTGCCAAGTGGCGACAGTCTTTTCAATACTAATGCTCAGTTCGACCCAGCCACGGCCATTCGCCTTCATATACTTTAGTTCCGGACTAGCGGCGAGCGTGGCCTCTTCCACCTGCTGTTCTGGAAGCGGCAGGAAGTTCTCAAAGCCGGGTGAAGTAACGCTCGGCGTGCCAAACTCCACCGCGACGGCTTGTCCTGCGGCATCGCTCAAGTCGAACGCCCATGAGCTATGGGAATCACCTGCTAGCACCACGGCATTGTTTGCATTGGCGCGGATAGAGTCGAAGAAGCGTTCGCGATTCGCTGGATAACCATCCCAGGCATCTAGATTCAGCGGAAAGCCCTGGCGCCCACGCGTTCGCAACATGCCATAGCGACCATTCACAATTCCTTCACGCTGTGCCGGGTCAAACACTTCATCGGCAAACTGCGGAGGGAATAATTTGCCCACTAACAACTGCTGTCCAATAAGCTGCCAGGTGATGCCCGATTCCTTAGATTTGCGTAGTTCATCGTCGAACCAACGCTCCTGCTTGCTCCCCATAATACTGCGCGCCGGCTTCGCTAGTTCGCTGCGTAGCGTATCGATTCCCATCTCATGACTGAGTTGCTCGTCGCGACCGACCAGTCGGGTATCGAGCATGATTAACGATGCGAGATCGCCGAAGTCGAAGCTGCGATAAATGATCCCCTCCGCCACCGAGCTACTCTCGCGAATCGGCAACCATTCATAGAAAGCTTGAATCGCCGCTAAGCGTCGATCCGCAAAATCACCCTCTCCTTCGTTATGGTTCTGCGCGCCAGTCTGCCATGTGTTATTGGTGATTTCATGATCATCCCAGACGCAGATAAACGGATGGGCCTGATGCACTAGTTGTAGATCCGCGTCGCTTCGGTATAGACCATAGCGCATCCGGTAGTCCTCTAAGGATACGATCTCGTGTTCGGGGCGCACTTCACGCCCTTTCCCTGCCATCAGCGGATTCGCATAGCCCCCTAAGCCATACTCGTAAATGTAATCACCAAGATGCACCACCACGTCGTAGTCACGTTGCGCCACGGCACGATATACATTGAAATAGCCCTGTGGAAAATTGGAACAAGACAACACCGCCATTTGCAGCGATTCAACGCCGGCCGTAGGCAAGGTTCGTGTGCGCCCAATCGTGCTAATTTCGCCTTGCGCAATGAACCGATAGAAGTAGTGCGCGCCAGCTTGCAGTCCAGTGGCATCTATCTTCAGCGTGTAATCGCGCTCGGGGCCAGTGCCACTCTCTCCTTGGGCAACGATCTGCTCGAAGTTTTCATCGATGGCAACTTCCCATTGCACCGCAATGTCCTGCTCTAGTCCCGAGCCAGGCAATACCCGTGTCCATAAAATAACGCGATCCTGGAGGGGGTCGCCACTTGCCACGCCGTGGGTGAAATGCGCCTGTGCGGCGGCCTGAACCGGATAACCACGTAGGGCAAGCGCACCAAGTGTAAGGCTGGCGGTGGCTAGAAAGCGGCGACGCGTTAAAGAGTTGGAAGATTCAGTCATGAGGGTACTCCGTGGGCCGACGAAATGGAGGTTTGAATAATTTCGTCAGCCTAAGCTAAGTTCATGACAACATGATGAACGGGGGCTTCTAACCTAGATAGCCGTGCTGCGCCAATTGCACGCGTATCCCATCCGGGTCGTTGAAGTACAATTGATCCCCGCCGCTGGTCCGATTTGCTGGGTCCCTACTGACACTTGCAGCGATGCCATGCTGCTCTAAACGGGCCGCCATAGTGTCGGCGTCGTAGTCATCGACTCCGATGCATAGATGATGCATAGAGCCAGGATTCTGAAATTGATAGAGGCCAAGAAAGCTCTCCGCCCCTAGCCCCATATTCAGCCCCCCATTAGCTGGCCTGCTGATGATCTGCATGCCCAATACGCGGGAATAGAAGTCCGCCGAGCGATTCACATCGGCAACCGAGAGCGAGACATGGTTCATCGACTTGCCTAGGGCTACGGGGGCAAGCTGCTGTGCACTCAGTAGTGGCGACGCCAGCATTGTGCCTGCAAGCCCCAGCAAAGAGCGTACGAGATCTCGCCTGCTCATGCTCTTGTTCTCGAAACGTGTGACCAGTTCTTCTATTTGTTTTTCCATGCTCGATCTCACTATTGGCGATGAAGGATGAATGATCATTACCGAGGCTCATGGTGACTACCGCGCATTGCCAGAATGCAGTATCCTCAAGCCGATACATTACAATCAAAAACATTATAAGTTCGTCTGGCTAGGTGCCCGCCAGACTAAGGAGAAGCTTATGCAGTATGCACAGATAACCGGGTGGGGTAAATGTGTCCCACCAGCTGTGCTTAGCAACACCGATTTGATGACTTTTATGGATACCTCCGACGAGTGGATTACCTCTCGTACGGGCATTCAAGAGCGTCGAGTCTGTCATTGCAACTTCTCCGATATGGCCATCGTGGCAGCCCAACGCGCCCTCGCCGCGGCCAATCTGCAGGCTTCCGAGATTGACTTGATTTTACTCGGCAGCTTGACCATGGACTCGCTGTGTCCCAACACCGCATCCATCGTGCAAAATGCCATCGGGGCGCACAACGCCGCCTCCATCGATATCAACTCCGCCTGCACCGGCTTTCTCTATGGCCTCCACATTGGGACCAATCTCATTAAAACCGGAGCCCACAGCAAAGTACTCGTCATAGGCGGTGAGTTCATTAGCCACTATATGGACTGGTCACGCCGCGATGTTGCGGTGCTATTTGGAGACGCCTGCGGCGCCGTAGTGATCGAGGCTAGCCCCGAACCTACCGGCCTGCTGGCCTGCAAGATCGGCTGCGAGATGGATACTACATCCGCCATTCAGATTACGAACTTGGGCAGCGCCTACAGTAGGCTCGACAATGACTTCGTCTTCAATGGCTGGAATTTCGAGGGCCAAGAAGTCTTCAAACGCGCCATAAAAGCCATGGCCTTCGCCTGCGGCGAGGTGCTCGCACAGACAGGTCTTAGCATCGACGACGTCAATATTATGGTGCCACACCAAGCCAATCGGCGGATTCTCGACGCCTTGGCTAAACGCCTTGGCATCCCCGAACATAAGATCATGGTCAACGTGCATAAATACGGCAACACCTCGGCTGGCACCATCCCCGTAGCACTTACCGAGGCCCTAGAAGAAGACCGCATTAAACCTGGTGACTACGTGTTGATGGCGACCTTCGGAGCAGGCCTCACTTGGGGTGCTGGATTAGTAAAGTGGGGCGAGCGCACTACCCCACTGGCCATTAGTGATGCCGACCTCCCACCCTGCGACAAGACGGGACTAGAGATACTTGCCCCGCATATTGCGCGCTATAATGCCCGCCACGAAGAGTGAGACAAGGCTCTACACGAACTTTATAGTGCAATTTCCCGTTGCAAAAAAACCCCTTAATGGTAAGCTGCCTCGCCCAAAGCTATGGCCTCGCGCATGCCGCAGATACTGGAAAGTGTTTGCCTGCGATCGAAGTCGTTCTATACCGCAATTGGAGTTAGCTTCATCTATTTGGCTTACTCCTACGTAAAACCAGTGTTCATCCATCAGGAGTTGTTATGAAGAACCTTCTCGCTGCCGCCATCTTTGTCGTCGCTGGCATCATTGTTACTACCATAAGCACCTCTAGCTTAGAGATCCAAGGTCACCCAAGCGTGAATAAGTGCGTCGGTGAATGCTATGCAAACTACGTAGCTGCGAACGGCAATATTGTCGATCAAGAACGCGCGAAAGCAGAAGCTGCTGCCGCGATGAGCCCTGCAGAGCTGGGTAAGACAGCGTTCGTCTCCTGCCAAGCATGCCACGGAGCTAGTGCGGAGGGCGGTGTTGGCCCACAGCTGAGCGGTCGTGACTCTGCGTTTATCGTCGAAGCCTTGAACACCTACAAGGCAAGCGGTACACGTGGTGCACAGAGTGCTTTAATGTGGGGAGTTGCTGGACCATTGAGCGAGACAGATATTGCACACATCGGTGCCTATATCGAAAGTCTGTAAGAATCGCGATAAAGAAACGGCCTGCCAGAGTAATCTGACAGGCCGTTTTTGTTTGTGCACAATTTAAAGCTTAGACATTAATCCGCAGTGCTATTTTGCATAGCGAGCACCTTTGGTCTGGCTAGCAACCACTCGACCACTTCCTCGCTAAAGCTGTCTGATATCGCGGGTATATGCGAGCCTTCCGCAATCGTCCAGAGCTCTGTGGAGCCACCGATAGAGCAGCCCTGCGCGTAGCTCGTGCGCGTTGTTTCCAAGCCTTCGAGATTGCGCTCCAAGTCTAGCGTGCCAATGACTTTACCTTGCGCCTCGCAGCCATTATAGGAAGCCCAGCGCGCGACCGTTTCTTCGGCCCCTGGGTAGACATTGCCCCGAATCTCACTACCGCCATAGGCGATCGTGCCATCGGCGGTGCCATGAATCTGCAGTATATGCACGGGGTTGGCTGGGGCTGGCATCGCGTCTGTTGCCTCGGCGCCGGCCAAGCTAGCAATGCCAGCAATCACGTCGGAGTGCTCGTAGGCAGTCCTATAGGACATGAAGCCGCCATTGGAGTGCCCGATCAAATAGATGCGACGCGGATCGATGTTGTACTGACCCTGCACGGTCTTGATGATATTCATCACATAGCCCGAATCATCTAACTGCGCCTCGAAGAAATTGCAGCAAGCCTTGGATGCATTCCAATAACGACGCTTCTCGCCGCCGGTCTCCACGGAGCCATCAGGGGTCGCAAGCAGGAAGCCATAGCGATCCGCAAGCTCGCTAAACTTCATGTAATTGTCTTGACCTTCTCCACTTGAGCCATAGCCGTGCAGCAACACAATCAGGGGTGCGCTCAGCTCACTGTTATAGGTGTTCGGCACCACTAGGGGGATATCACCTCGCCCAGCATCGATAACATTGCGACTCTGCGCGGATGCGGCGCTGCCGAATGCGCAAAGCACTAGCATCAGGAAAGCGGTAAACGGTTTGTTGTTCATTACTTGGACCTTTATTGTGTAATTGTTCAGGGTAGTAGTTCTCGGTAGATCTCCAATGCTCTTGTTAGCATATTATTTCGAGAGCAACAAGAGACGGCATACTTAGCTCTATAATACGTAAGAGTTTTTGCTTAAGATCGGTCCTAGACATATAGCCAAGGATTGCGGCAGATAATGCCACTGGAGAGAGCATTGAAGAAGTACCATGGCACCGTTGCATTAGTCTCGACCTTTACTCTTTTACAAACAGCTATGCCAGCGCATGCTCAAAGTGCTAACGAAGAGATTCTGGTCATCGGCATCACCCCTAGTGGCGATACCCTGCAATCGATCAAACGCATTCCTTTCGCTGTGCACAGCGCATCATATGCTGAACTAGAGGCGGCACAGTCCCTCGATATTAGCGATTACTTGAATAGCCGGATGGCCAGCGTCAACATCAACTCCGCGCAGAACAACCCCCTTCAAGCAGACCTACAATATCGCGGCTTTACCGCCTCTCCACTACTTGGACTTCCGCAGGGCCTCTCTGTGTATCAGAACGGCGTGCGCATCAACGAACCCCTCGGCGACGCCGTGAACTGGGATTTGTTACCCGAAGCGGCGATCTATCGTGTCGACTTGGTCAGTGGAGCAAACCCAGTGTTCGGCCTTAACACATTGGGCGGCGCGCTCGCCATTAAGATGAAAGATGGCTTCAATTTTCCTGCTCAAAGCGTGAGTGCCAGCACTGGCTCTTGGGGGCGCAACACCGCCACAGTCGAGAGCGGCGGCAACAATGGTCAATGGGGGTATTATCTCAATCTCAGTCATTTCGACGAAGATGGTTGGCGCCAACAGTCCTCCTCCGAGTCGCTGAACCTATACAGCAGCCTTAGCTGGCGGTCAGCAGAGACTTCCGCTGCAGATCTTGTCTACCAACGCGGCGATAGCAATCTTATTGGCAACGGAGCGCTGCCCGTCGGTCTAGCGAAACAAGCGCGCGATAGCGTCTTTACGGCTCCGGACATAACGGACAATGCCATGCAGATGCTGGCCCTGAGCGCGCGTCACCGCTTAACTTCCGAGCTTGAGCTCAGCACTAATCTATATTGGCGCGACAACCGGACGCACTCTTTCAATGGGGACGCCTCGGAGTTCGAGCGTTGCGAGTTCGCCGGGGGCGCACAAGCCCTTTTCGAGGAGAGCGATGACATTGAAGACGCCCTAGAGGACTCGCTGGGCCTATCACTCGACTCAATCTGTGAGGGTAACGACCCGCGCTACCAAAGCTTCGATGATTTGGTCAGCGATATCGAGCGCAGAGCGCTAGCCGCCGGCCTAGAACCCGAAGACTTCGAGATTGAGAATATCACCGATGATCTCAGTGGTACGGGTGTGCTGGCCGATGACGCCATCATCAATCGCAGCCAACGTCGCCAACGCTCGCGTGGCTTTAGTGTGCAAGCCGCACTGAACGAGCCTGTAGCGGGAAAGAGCAATCAACTCATAGCCGGGCTCAGTGCCCATTTAGGAGACTCCCGCTTCCACTCTACCCTCGAGTTGTCGGACCTCGACCCCATAACCCGCAGCGCTAAGGGTCTTGGCGTGGGGACCTACTTCGACACGGCTGCCACTCAAATACGCACCAACACCGATACTTATAGCCTCTACCTTACCGATACTATCGACTTGAACGAGCGCTGGGCACTCACTTTGTCAGCACGCTATAACCACACCGAAATCATTCTCCGCGACAGCTCTGGTGAGCGCCCCGAACTCAATGGACAGCACCGCTTCGCTCGCACCAACCCCGCCATCGGGCTTACATGGAACCCAAACGACTCTCTTACTCTCTACGGCTCCTATAGCGAAGCGAACCGCGTGCCTACGCCCATAGAGTTGGCCTGTAACGAGGGGGTATTCGAACTCGCCCAAGGTTTTGCCCTAGCGCAGGGAGAGGACCCCGACGATGTCGAGTTCGAGTGCCGCCTTCCGAACGCATTCCTAGCCGACCCTCCCCTAGACGATGTAGTCACCAAGAGCGTAGAGCTGGGCCTGCGAGGCGATTGGCTTGGCGCCAAGTATCAGCTCAGTCTGTTCCGTGCCCGCAATCAGGATGACATTCTCTTCCAGACCACCGGACGCTCGACTGGCTTGTTCGCCAATGTCGATGCCACTGTGCGTCAGGGCGTTGAGTTTAGTGCGCAACAGCGTCTGGGCGACTGGCATTGGTTTGGCTCCTATTCCTATGTGCAGGCGCGTTTCGATGACTATTTTCTAGCACTGAGCCCGAATCATCCCGACGCCAATTCCGATGGGGAGATCACCGTTAGACCGGGCGATCGCTTACCGGGACTGCCAGAGCACATCGCCAAGTTTGGGGTCGACTATGCCTTCAGCGATGCATTCAATATGGGTGCGGAGGTCGTCTACAACGGTGCGCAGGTATTACGCGGTGACGAGAGCAATGCATTATCTCAGGTGCGCGCTGCGAGCATCTTAAACGCGCAGGCTAGTTATTTTTTCGCGTCGAACTTTTCCGTCTTCATCAAGATCAGCAATGTCCTAGATAGCGAATATGAGAATTTTGGATTACTGGGTGAAGACCCAAGCGAGCTGATACCTGGACTGCTCGATAATCGCCCACTCTTCTTTGGAATTGGTGCCCCTCGTGCGGCATGGCTGGGCGCTAAGATTCAACTCTAGCGCGCTTAATCTCCGCAAATTCAAATAGTTTTATCCATCCCAATCTTCCACAGATGTGCCCATCTAAAGGGTGCGTTTGCCTGCTCCATGATGAGGCGACTAGCACCATTTTTGCCTCCCCGTTCCATCCTGAGCCCAGCGCATAAAAATAGGAGGAATTTACCAGAAAAGGAAGTTGTGCTCCTTGATCGCTATTTCCTAGACTCATGAGACATAAGGCGCTTGCGCGCTCTCCCGGCTGTTTCATTCTTGAGGAGTCTTCCTTTGAGCGACACCACTCTATCCCGGCGTGCATTCCTCGCGCGCACCTCGATCATCGCCCTTTCAGTGCCAATGATTTTGAGTGCGAGCACGCAGGCACGCGCCGCACAAGCCCAGCGGGCTGAATTTACCACTCTATCCGCCGAGGAGGCCGCAGAATTCGCGGCGATAGCTGCCCGCATCATTCCCAGCGATGACACACCGGGGGCTACCGAGGCGGGTGCCGTCTACTTCATGGACACGGTCTTGAGCGGCAGCCACAAAGACTACTTGCCGAGAATGCAGGAAGGCCTGATAGGACTTCAGGCACTCGCACAGAGTCGCTACTCGAGCCTCACGTATCACACGCTAAGTACGCAACAGCAGGATCTTCTATTAGCAGAGATAGAAGATGAGGAGTTTTTCCGCAGCATGCGCTTCATGACAATCGCAGGCACCTTTACGCTGCCCGAGTACGGTGGCAACCGTAACGAGATCGGCTGGAAATTGATGGGTTTCGAAGATCGGCACATGTGGATGTCGCCCTACGGTTTTTACGATGCTGACTACGCGGCGAAAGGAGAATAGACATGGCTTGGGCAACCTATCCCACACGTGAAGAAGTAGATTTTGTAGTCATTGGCTCCGGCTCTGCCGGTGGCATCATGGCGAAGGAGCTGTCCAGCGCAGGATTTTCAGTAGTCGTCCTGGAGCAAGGGCCCCATCTGCAACCCGGTGACTTCAAACACGACGAATGGGACTACACGCAAAATGAAGGTTTGGTATGGGGATCTCGCAAGGGCCACCCCCAAACCTTCCGCCGTTACGAGCATGAGAAGGCGCAGATCGTCGACGGAGCGCCACTCGGCTACGCCCATAACGTAGGGGGAAGTAGCGCGCATTTTTCCGGTAATTTCTGGCGCCTTCGCCCCATCGATTTCATGGAAGCTAGCGTATTGGGCCCAATCACTGGCACCAATTTTGTCGATTGGCCGATTAGCTATGAGGAACTGGAACCCTATTACACTAAGGTCGATTGGGAAATTGGTTTGTCAGGCGTGGAAGGTCCCTGGGACCCACCCCGCTCGCGTGGCTACCCTTGCCCCCCGATTCCCGTGAAGTCTTCGGGCGTATTGCTTGAGCGAGCAGCAAAGAAGCTGGGGCTCACTGCTTATCCAGAACCCCATGCGATCTTGTCGCAACCCCACAACGGACGCCCGGGCTGCATTCACTGTGGTTTCTGTAATGGTTTCGGCTGTGAAGTAGGCGCTAAATCCTCCACAGCGGTCACCATGATCCCGTTGGCACAGGCCTCCGGCAATTGCGAATTGCGCACTGGCTGTACAGTCTCCAAAATCAGCACCGACGAGCGCGGTCGCGCCAGCGAGGTCGTGTACTGGGATGAGAATGGTACAGAACAGGCGCAACGCGCTAAGTCCGTAGTGCTCAGTGCCAACGGCGCGGAATCGGCCCGCCTACTGCTCTTGTCCGAATCCGCTAGCCACCCCGATGGCTTGTCCAATGGCAGTGGCATGGTCGGCAAAAACTTGATGTTTAACGGTAGTTCGCGCGTTGCTGGACTATTCGCCGAACCGGTCAACGCCTTTAAGAGCGTCGCGACCACACGCGTGATTCACGACTTCTATAGTATCGACCCTAAACATGGCTTCTATGGTGGCGGCGGTATCGACGAGCGCTCCCTCTCACGTGGCTTGCCCATGGCAGCGGCTATGGGCAGTGGCTTGTTCAGCGGCAAGTCTTGGGGCAAAGAATACAAGGACGCAATAGCAACAGAGTTCTCTCACGCCTGTTCCTTTAACGGTCATACCACCTCCCTACCCCTGTCCACGAATAATGTGACATTGGACCCCGATGTAAAAGACAAGTGGGGCCGCCCAGCGCTACGCACTACGTTCATGAACCATAAAGACGATATTGCCACGATGAAATTCTTCTACGATCGTTCGATGGAGTTAATGGAAGCAGCGGGAGCGATTCAAATAGAGGGACGATTCTCAGGGGAAGGTCAGCGCGGCGGAGTCCATCTATTGGGTACCTGCCGTATGGGGAATGATCCATCGACCTCAGTAGTAGACCGCTTCAACCGCTCCCACGAAGTGCCTAATCTCTATATGGTGGATGGCGGTAGCATGGTGACCTCAGGACGCGGACAACCCACGATGACGATCATGGCACTGGCCTTTCGAGCTGCCGACCATATCATTCAGTCGGCACGCCGCGGAGAGCTTTAGTTAGAAACTAAAACGCCGATTCGCAGTATTATTGCGAATCGGCGTACACGTTCTACCTATCCAAACTAAATCGCTAACTATAACTTCGCTCTAATCGAGGCGATCACATCACGCGCATCGTAGATATCGGCGGAGCGCTCATGCTCTCCCTCCCCCATCAGCACTTCGACACTCGCAACATAGCCCTGCTCTCGCTCCTGAAATTCAAGCTCGGATTGCGGGAAGGCGGGCGCGGAGGGTACCTCGGTTGTCGTACACCCGATCAAACCGCAACGGGTTTGTCGAGTAGTACCCGTGCTCACCTGCACCGCGGCACGAGCGCTATTGCGCTGTTCCACTATAGGCGTCGACGAGCGTTCGGCTACCTCGAACCAATCATAGTTTTGCGCAACAGTTAACTCCGCAGCGCGCAACAGTGCATAGTCTTGTACTGTTTCAAGGGTGGTGCCTGACTCCCCCTTAAATACGACACGATAGCGCGCTTCGCTCAGGCGACTCTCGGTGTATCCAACCTCACCTTCCTCGGAAGCCGGCGCATAGGTCGATCGATTACTAGCACAAGCTGCCAAAAGCAGCATGGCCATTGCGACAGTAAGTGTGCGTCCCAGACTGCGCATGCTTGCATAAACTGTGTTGTCCTTAATTTCAAATTTATTCATTTTCCATCTCCATTGGTGCCAGTTTTCGTGACTGCTGCTAGTGACTGCAGTTGATCGAAGTCCATCTGTAAAGTTGCAACGAACGACGACAGGCGATAGCGCAGTGTGTAATTCTTAATTCTTTTTACCTCATTGCGTAAGAACATGATCTCCCGTCGCTCTCTCGCAATTAGACTCGGAATTGCTTCAACAAGATTCTCATCATCGAGATCAATATGCTTATTCTCATTACGAATACTCTCCGGGACGGACTCGGATAATTGATCGCACTGCGCCTTCGCATTACCCTCATTTGCGATAGCCCTCACAATCTCCATGCGGTGTTTGGCTAGGCGTTTTAATACGTTACGAGCCTGTTGATTCGACAAGCGTTTGGAAAGCTCGTCGTAAACTTCTCGAGCATTTAGACTTAGTAGCCTAACATCATTAATGATCTTTAGATCTTGCGTAAGCATCTTTAACTCTCGATCCCTTTTACAGGCTAAATTGCACTGAACTACATTCCTATTGAGTATTAATAAGTAAATACAATTCAATTCCCGTGCCAAGCCAGAAAAGCCGCAAACAAAGGCCTCTATGGTACTTGCATCGCAATTTTACGAAGCGTTTGGGAAACAATTACAGTTAAGCTTGTCAGTTTTACAATTTTCCACTACATTTTGCCTCCTCTAGAGCCAAGTGAAGGAGCTACGAATGGCTCAAGTAAAACTGTTGACATCGATTGTCACACCTAAGTTAAAAGAGCAAGTCTTTGCGCTGGACGCATTTTCACTCTATACGCAGGCATGCCCCAAGCCCAATGAGGATTGGATAAGCGCACTCGAGCGCGAGAATGCGGATGTCGCAATCATTGAATTAGTGGACTTCGAAAAAGAAGATCTACAACGTCTCATCGCCACCAAGAAACTCATCAGCATGGACATTATTCTGATTAGCGATGGCGAGCCCAATCCCTACATCGATAATGCGATGCGTAATGGTGTCTCTTATCACATGCGCTTACCACTAGACGCGGAAATTCTGCAAGAATTCCTGAGCGAACTACACGCCGATTTAGTCGAGACGCGCGCCCCAGCCAAGGAACAAGTGGCGAGCGAGCTGAGTCAGTTTGGCAGACTCATCGGCTCCTCCGCTGCGATGCGCAAGTTGTATCGCATTGTCCGCAAGTCCTCTCGAACTGATGCCAGCATCCTAGTCATTGGTGAGAGCGGCTCAGGCAAAGAGCTCGTCGCCAACACTCTGCACTTAATGAGCCCACGCTCTGACAAGCCTTTCGTATCGATCAACTGCGGCGCGATCAGTACAGAGTTAATCGAAAGCGAGCTATTCGGACACGTAAAGGGTGCTTTCACCGGAGCAACATCTGATCGTGTTGGTGTCTTTGAGCAGGCAGAGGGCGGCACACTTTTTCTCGATGAGATTACCGAGATGCCAATGGACCATCAGGTAAAATTGCTGCGCGTGTTGGAGACGGGTGAATTCAAGGCCGTTGGTAGCGACAAACTGCAAGTAGCAGACGTACGTATTATCGCAGCCACAAATCGCGAACCAGGGGTAGCAATAGCCGAGGACTTATTACGCGAAGATTTATATTTTCGCATTGCGCACTTCCCCATACGTGTGCCTGCGTTGCGCGAACGCGAGGATGACATTACCGGCCTTGCGAAACATTTTCTAGCTTACCGCAACGCCGAGGAAGGACTATCTAAAGAGATTACTACGCAGGTATTAGAGAAAATTAGCGCCTATCATTGGCCCGGTAATGTGCGCGAACTACTTCACGCTATCGAACGCGCCTATATCCTAGCCGACGATGTGGTGGGCTTAGAACACCTAGTACTGGAAGGTCAAGAGACTCCCACAACCATCTCTAATGACTACTCTTCCCTAGAGGATATGGAGAAGCAATTGATTCTGCAGACCCTTGAGGAACTCGATGGCAACAAGAGCGAAACGGCGGAACGCTTAGGCATCAGCGTTAAGACTCTTTATAACAAACTAAAGAAGTACGAAGATTTCGAATTGGAATGAAAAAAAGCGCCCCTCTCGAGGCGCCTTTCACGCGTCTTTCTTAGCAGTTGCGATCTGCGGCATTCACCGCATCGCGAACATCTTCACATGCATCTTCGATAGCGTTACCCGCATCATTGACCGCGTTGTCGATGTTTTCGCCCATTCGCTCTGCCGGTCCTTCGTCACAAGCGGTTAGCATGAATACTGAAAATAGAACTGCTGCAATTGTTTGTAACTTCATGTCACTTCTCCTTAATACTGCTATTGAAAAACGTAGCAAAAAATCTTACCTGTCTTTGTCATAAAGGTGGCTGCTTGCCGCGAACTGCTCCTGCAAGTAAAGAGATGAGGAACAACACGATAAAGACAACGAACAGAATTTTTGCAATCCCTGTTGCTGCACCAGCGATCCCGCCGAACCCAAGTAGAGCTGCGACAATCGCGATGATGAAAAATGTAATCGACCAACTCAACATAGCGTTACCTCCTGTATCCATTTGTCACTGGGAGCTAATTTCCACATTCCTTACGCAACACGTTGGGGGTGATAATTAACTTGTTCGCTAAGGACGCAGCGATAAGCGTGCCAACTTTTCAAAAAGCCTTTGCATCCCAGCGCTGTGGCGACTTCTAAGTTCTAACGCATATTCAAAAAAGCATTCAGGTGTCCCCCTTAGGCGTAGTTAGCTTGAAATATTTTCTAGCCCATCAGTAGAATTTTCCGGTGCCCATGGCAAGATACGCTAAGCTTAGGCATCGACTACCGAGGAAGAGACATGCGTAAGGTATTTATCGCAGTACTATTTGTTCTGGCGTTATTGGTGGGCGTTGGCGGCATGCTCGGCATCACGCCCCGCTATGTTCTAGCCACACCGGCCGTTGCCACGGGCATCGGTGCGAAATTATTGTGCAGCGCGCGCTATGTCAGTAGCTTCCCTGCGGAAAAGGCTTTCGACGACCTCGTGCAATACTCCCCCGCCCTGCAGTACTTGAGCATCGACTACGACGACGATGCTAAAACTGTCAGCACTTCTTTCTTTGGCCTTAGTCATAGCCAAGCTCGCTATCTGCCTGGAATCGGCTGCGCCAATGAGTTTGATCAAGAACACGAACGCGAAGCCTTAAAAAGCAATGAAATCGCGAGGCTAGCCAGTCACTGGCCCCATGGTAATCGAGTCGAGTCGAAACAAGCGCCAATGCAGGCATTGTTAGAGGAGGTTCTCACGCAAGACAATCAGTTGGGACTCAATACCCGCGCCCTGCTTCTTGTGCATAACGGACACATACTTGCTGAGGCCTATGATCAAGGCAGCGGGCCTAACACCCCTCTTCTAGGCTGGTCGATGGCCAAGAGCCTAATGTCCGTTATGTTGGGTAATTTGGCACTACGGGGCAAGCTAGACCCACAACACACGCCCCTATTTCCGAGTTGGGCCAATGACTCGCGCAGTGACATCCGCTTAGAGGACCTTCTCCACATGAGCGACGGCTTAGCCTTCTCGGAGGAGTACAATCCGGGCGACGATGCGACGGCCATGCTCTTCACAGAGCCCTCGGCCTCGGCCTATGCACTGGGCAAGCCCCTCATTCATCCGCCGGGCACCCATTTCAACTACAGCTCCGGCACCGCCAATCTACTGAGCCGGCTTTACTTCGAACACACTGGTGGCAACTTGCAGGCCGCCTATGACGACTATGTCGAAAACATCTTTATTCCATTGAGTTTTCAAGACGCGATCTTTGAAACGGATGCCATTGGCGTTTTCGTTGGCAGCTCTTATTTCTACGCATCGGCACGCGACTGGGCACGCCTTGGGCAATTAATGCTCAATGAGGGCGAGATCAATGGACGACGCATCGTCAGTAAGGAATGGGTAGCGCAATCGACGCAGATCAACTCAACAGAGAACAATAAGGCCTACGGCTATCAGTGGTGGCTCAATGAGGGGGGTACTTCGCTACGCTGGCCTTCTTTACCTGCGGACACCTTCGCGGCAACAGGCAACCGTCAACAATACCTAATGGTAGTGCCATCGATGCAGGTAGTCATAGTGCGCTTGGGGTGGACATCGGGCAGCTATCCCGCGAATGAGAATTTCGCGAGAATATTAGATTCCGTTAAGACAGACGGTCAATAAGAAATAATGGTGGGAGTAGCTGGATTCGAACCAGCGACCCACGGCTTAGAAGGCCGTTGCTCTATCCAACTGAGCTATACCCCCAGGGAAAAGGTCCGAACAAGACAGCACTACGCGGATGTCAGTTACTGAGGAAATGGGGTGACCGATGGGGCTCGAACCCACGACAACCGGAGTCACAGTCCGGGGCTCTACCAACTGAGCTACGATCACCATTGAACTTTGTCTACAACCAAGTCTAGATGGAGTTGGTCGGGGTAGAGAGATTCGAACTCCCGACATCCTGCTCCCAAAGCAGGCGCGCTACCAGACT